>Ga0207751_100043_pt1 | contig 147174 bp, 130 predicted proteins | sample CeladaPassaD2F06_FD_187494 | JGI IMG/M metagenome (GOLD analysis project Ga0207751, IMG submission 187494) | Cellulose-adapted microbial communities from the Joint BioEnergy Institute, USA - Passage D2F06 (SPAdes) (version 2) | ecosystem: Engineered > Bioreactor > Continuous culture >... | reverse complement strand
CTCGGCCATGACGACCGCGTTCTGCTCGCCTTCGTTGATGATGATGCCGACCGTCTTCACGTTCGGGAAATGTTCAACGATGAAATCCATGATCTTCCGGACGGCATCCGGGTTCGTGTCCGAGGCGCCGGTCACGTTGCCGCCCGGCGCTTCCAGGCTGTCCACGAGATTCGCGCCCAGCGGGTCGGTGACGGCCGCGAACAGCACCGGCGTCTCCTTCACGTACTGCGCGACCGCTTGCGCGGACGGCGTCGCGATGGCCAGCACGAGGTCGTTCTTGTCCGCCGCGATCTTCTGCGCGATCGACAGGTTGTTCGTCTGGTCACCCTGCGCGTTGTTGTAGTCGACCGTCAGATTGACGCCCTCTTCGATGCCGGCGTCCTTCAGCGCCGCCAGGAACCCATCGCGGGTCGCGTCCAGCGACGGGTGCTCGACGATCTGGGAAATCGCGATCCGGTACGATTGCGAACCGCCGGACGATTGCTCCTGGTTCGATTCGGAAGAACCGGTCGAACCGCCGGACGATTGCTCCGACGTCGTAGAGCCGGACGAAGCCGAACCGCCTCCCGCGTTGCCGCCGTTGTTGTCGCTCTTGCCCTGGCCGCAGGCGGCAAGCATGACGGCCAGCAAACCGATGATCAGCCAAAACCCCGCTTTTCTCATTTCACTACTCTCCTTGCTGTCCGGACGTTTTTCATTGGCTTGTGCCATTCCGCGCGAGCCTTGCGACACGCAAGCACACGCCGCTCCACGCGAAATGTAAGCGCTAACATCCATGTGATATGAAGTAATATAAATTATGATATAGGGAATGTCCGACTCAAGTCAATTGATAAATTCGGTCGTAATGGTGCTATTTGTTTATTTAACGCGTTGTTCGGCTAAATTGCGCGCCCGTCAGCCTTTCTCCAGTTCCGTCAGCACCCGTTCCACCATTTCCCGCGTCACGCGGCTCAGGTCGTTTTCGACCAGCTCCCGGAGCGTGGCCACGCGCAGAAAGTTGAGCGCCGGCGTCTCGAACAGATGGGGCATGTGGCGCCGCGCCGCCCATTCGGCGCGCTCGTCGACCAGCAGCTCAAGCAGCCGGCTGGACCAGGTGAACCGCTTGCGGAACAGGCCATCCGCCTCGTAAGAAAACCGGTATTCGCCGGAACCGATGTCCGCTTCCACGCCGCCGTCCGTCTCCGCCACCGATCGGACGCCCTCCGGAAGCGGACCGTCCGCGTCCGCGGGCCTGCCGTCAATGGCCAGACGCCCGACCGTCGCGCCCCGCAGCACCACCCTGGCCGTCGTGTTCGCGGGAATGGACACGCGCACCTGAACGCTGTTCCCGTCGACGCTCCAGGCCGTTTCGATTCTGCCGTACATGGACAGATGGTGCGTTTCCGCATGGCGGATCAGACCGGCCCCGAACAGCGGCTCGATCCGGATCCGCCTGAATCCGGGCGCGTCGCCGTCCATGTCCAGACCGGCGAGCCGGCGGTACATCCACTCGCCGACGGCCCCGTAGGCGTAATGGTTGAACGAGTTCATGTCGTCGCTCCAGAACGTGCCGTCCGGCTTGATGCCGTCCCAGTGCTCCCAGATCGTGGTGGCGCCCTTCGAGATCGAATACAGCCAGCCCGGATAGGAGTCCTGCAGCAGAAGGCGAACCGCCGTGTCGTGGTAGCCGTGGTCGGACAGCACCATGCACAGATACGGCGTGCCGAGGAAGCCCGTTGTCAGATGGTATTCGTTCAGGACAATCATGTCGTTCAGATCCCGGGCGATGCGCGGCGCGGCGTCTCCCGCCAGTCCGAAGGCGAGCGCCAGTACGTGGGCCGTCTGCGTCGGCGCCGCCATCCGGCCGTTCTTCGTGATGAACTCGTCGCGGAACGCCTGCGCCACCTTCTCGTGCAGCTCGCCGTACTTCGCCGCGTCCTCTTCCCTGCCCAGCACGCGGGCCGCGTCGCGCAGCAGCCGGGCGGAATGGGCGTAGTAGGCCGTGGCCACGAGCGGCAGCGGGGTCGCGCCGACATAGCTGCCTTCCTTCGCATCCAGCGCCACCCAGTCGCCAAAATGAAAGCCCGTGTCCCACATGTACGCGTTGTCGCCCCGGGCCCGGATGTATTCCACCCACGCCTTCATGCTCTCGTATTGCTCGGCGAGCAGGCGCCGGTCGCCGTAGTACCGGTACACCGTCCACGGGCAGATGACCGCCGCGTCGCCCCAGCCGGCCGAGCTGTGGCCGTGCGCCACGTCGGGGATGACGAACGGAACGCCGCCGTCGGCGCGCTGTTCCGCCTTCAGATCGCGCAGCCACTTCGTGAAAAAGGGACCGCCGCCATAGTTGTACAATGCCGTCGCGATGAACACCTGCGCGTCTCCCGTCCAGCCGAGCCGCTCGTCCCGCTGCGGGCAGTCGGTCGGCACGTCGACGAAGTTGCCGCGCTGACCCCACCGGATATTCTGCTGCAGCCGGTTCACCCGCTCGTCGGAGCAGGTGAAATCGCCCGCCGGCGGCATGTCCGTATGCATGACTTCCCCGACGAAGGCGTCGAGCGGCAGCTCGTCCCCCGGCCAGCCTTCCACCTTCACGTAACGGAATCCCATGAACGTGAACCGGGGCGCGTACGTCTCCCGGCCCTCGCCCTTCGCGATGTAGGTGACCGTCTGCCGGGCGGAGCGCAGATTGCCGAAGTAGATGTTGCCGTCCCGGTCCAGCACCTCCGCGTGGCGCAGCACGACCGTCGTGCCCGCCGGCGCCTCCAGCGTGAACCGGACGCGGCCGACCATGTTCTGCCCCATGTCGAGCACCCGGTCGCCGGCCGGCGTCACGAAGGCGGCGACCGGACGGATCGTCTCCGTCACGCGGACCGGCCAGTTCTCCTGGGGCACGAGGACTTCCATCGGGAGTCCGATCGTCTCCACGGACGCCCAGCCTTCGTCGGCATAACCGGGCTCGCTCCAGCCGTCCCGCTCGAGCCGGGCGTCGTACGTTTCGCCGTGATAGATCGTGGAATACGTCACCGGGCCGGTGGCCGCGCGCCAGGATTCGTCGGTGGCCACCACTTCCTCCGTGCCGTCTTCGTAACGGATGTGAAGCTGGAGCAGGGCCGCCCTTCGCTCCCCGTATTTGAAGTTGCGCTGCTCGAAGCCCATGCCGCTGCGGTACCAACCGTCGCCGAGGTGGATGCCGACGGCGTTGTCCCCCGACCGGAGCAGATCCGTCACGTCATAGGTCTGGTATTGCAGGCGGTGCTGATAGCTGGTCCAGCCGGGCGACAGCTCCTCGTCGGACACCCGCCGGCCGTTCACGAACAGCTCGTACACGCCCGCCGCCGTGGCGTAGATCCGGGCCGCCTTCACGCCGTCCTTCGCCCGGAACGCCTTGCGCAGCAGGAACGCCGCATCCGTCCGCGGATCGATCGCGTCCGCCGCCGGCGTGATCCAGGCCGCCCGCCATTCGGACCGGTCGAGCAGCGTCGTCTCGAAGAACGCGGGCTCGCTCCAGGGAGTCTCCCGCCCGGCGTCGTCCCATGCCTTGACCCGCCAGCAATATGCTGTGCGCGACTCCAGTTCGGGGCCGCCGTATTCCACCAGCACGGACTCGCCGCTCTCCACCGTGCCCGAATCCCATACGGGATGGTTGAAGTCCCCGTCCTCCCTGGCCACCGCGAGCCGGTACGCCCGCTGGAGAATCCCCCGCCGGTCCCCTTCCGGACGCCAGCTGAACCGCGGCCTGCGCACGCCGATGCCGAGCGGATTCGTCCGGTATTCACAGGTCAGTTCCGTCACAACCAGGTTCGCCATGCCCGTCTCCTCCGTCTTGTTGCTCGTGATTTATTAACAAGATATCAGAGCCGGGAAGCGAACCGAAAGTACCGGTTTTTTTGCCGAATGTCCAATTTTTTGCGAAAGGGAGCGTCGGCCAAGTCAAGAAGGCCGGCCGGGAGACCGCGATCCGCCGACTCCCCGACCGGCCGTTCTTCGCTTTCAGCCGCGTCACGCAAAAAGAATCCGCCACTCGCCCGCGCACGCGTCCGTCTTGATGTACAGATCGCCATCCATGACCGCGTATCCGCCCGGCCGCAGCTCGCGCGGCGACCCGTCGCGGCGCCATTCCCGCGACGCGCCGTCCGTCACCGCCTTCACGCCGGGCACATCGCGCAGGACGATCGTGACCGCCGGAGCCGCGCAATGGCCGTCGAGGCTCATCCGCGCCCCGTCCGGCCCGCGCTCCGCCCGGACGCGGACGCGGCTGCCCAGATCGTCTTCGAACGTCTCGTCCAGGCGCTCCCGCACGTACAGGCTGAACGTCAGGTTCACATAACCGTCCACCCGGTTGCCGACGTCGCCCGGCAACGCGTAGTCCGCCGGCAGGTTCCACGCCACCATGCTGTCCTGCCGCTGGAACACCGGAATGTCTTCGATGGCAGCCTCCACCCGGACCATGCGTCCGCCAGCCACCGCTTCGCCGCCGAACAGCGGGAGCCAAGACCCTTCCGGCAGGTACACGTCCTTCACGGTCCGGCCTTCCTCCATGACCGGCGCGACGAGAAGCGCGTCCCCGAACATGTACTGCTCCTTGAGCCGGGCGCAGCGCGGATCGTCCGGCCAGACGAGCGCCATCGCCCGCATCAGCGGAACGCCGGTCCGGCTCGTCCGGATCGCCTGGTCATAGATGTAGGGCAGCAGATTCATCCGAAGATCGGCGTACCGTTTGTACAGCGTCAGCACCCACGGCTTGCCCGTCCGCTCGGCCACGTTCCACGGCGTGCGGTCCTGGTTGAACTCGCCCTTCGATTCGGCATGGTACTGCATGACCGGGCAGAACGCCGCCATCTGCGCAGACCGCACGTACAATTCGGCGGACGGAATGTCGCCGTGGAATCCGGCGAGATCCCAGCCCCAGAACGGCAGCCCGGACATACCGCTCGTGAGCCCCGCGATGACCGAACTGCGGAACGCCTCGAAGGTGGAGCGCTCGTCGCCTGCCCAGTGCAACGGGAAGTTCTGAGCGCCCGCGTATCCCGCCCGGCTGAACGTGACGGCGTCGCCGCCGGTGAGCTCCCGGGCGAAGGCGTGGTAGGCGCCGACGTACAGATTCGGGTACAGGTTGCGCATCTCGAGGCCGCTCCGTCCGTCATGGAAAACGACATCCCCGTAAATGCACTCGCCCCCGTCAGTCTTGAAGCCATCCACGCCGATATCCTCGATCAGATACCGCCGCTTGTCGAACCACCATTTGCGCGTCAGCGGGTTCGTGAAATCGGGCACCAGGCTGTCCTTGAACCATTCGTACGACGGGATCCGGTACGGCACGCCGTCCGCCCGGCGCACGACCAGACCGTGCGCCAGCGCGGTCCGCTCGTCCTCGTCCCGCTGGGGATGGGGCGCGCCTTCCATGAACTTGATAACCGGAATCTGCCACAGCAGCACGCGGATGCCGCGGGCGTGGATCTCCTCGACCATCCGCTTCGGGTCCGGCCAGCGCCCCCATTCCGGAAACCGGAAATCCTCGTACCGGTGCGCGTCCAGGCCGGGCTTCGGCTCATATTGGCAATCGTTGAAGATGTAGAACGTCGCCTCGTCGCTCCATTGCTCGAGCACGAGCACCGTCGCCGGAATCCGGTGGCGCTCCGTCAGCTCCACCTGTTCCATCGTCACCGCCTGGCTGTCCCAGTTGTTGCTGGACATCCACGGCCCGAACGCCCATTTCGGCGGCAGCGCCGGCTTGCCCGTCACATCGGCGTACGCCTGAAGCACATCGGCCGGCGCGCCCGGGAACAGGTGCCAAGCCGTTCGGGGACGGTCGGGTTGCACGTCGACCTCGACCTCGAACCGGTCGCCGAGCCGGCTGCCGAAGCGGAATACCGAGTACATCCCCGTATCGAGGTACAGGCCGTACCCCTTCGAGCTGATCGCGAGCGGGACCGGGATATACGTCCGCATGCCCTGGCTCCGGTACTGGTTGAACACATAGTGATCGACGTCGCGGCCGGCGTACTCCAGGTCGGCGTACCGCTCGCCCGTGCCGTACATCCGCTCGTCCGGCTCCAGACGCAGATTGAGCCGCAGCTTGTGCACGGCGCCATCCCCGTCGGTGAGCGTCTCGAACGGCGCCGTCCCATCGAGGTCGTACGTCCGCGCGACGATCCGGCCTTGTGCGTCGCGCAATACCAGATGCCCGCTCTCGGCGTCCACGCGCAGCCTGTAATTCCCGGCGACAACCTCACCGTCCCGCGCCGGATCGTCCGCCGCCTCCAATTCGCCGCCGACATCGAAAACACAGCGCAGCGACCGGCCGTTCTCGACGGTAAAGGCAATGCGCGGATAAACGGCGCTTCCTTCGAGCGGGCGGAAGATCAGCTCCGCTCCGCCCTCCCGCTTGCGCAGCGACGCCGGCTCAAGCGCCCGCCAGCCCCGAACCCGGAACGTGTGCGGCTCGGACACTGCCGTCGTCTGCTCGTCAGTTGCGACGAACCGGTAAGCCACCCGGCTGCCGAAGCCGAACCTCCCCAGCTCCGCGCGCCAGACCGGCAGGCCGTCCTCCGAAACGCCGGGTTCCATCGGGATGGACGCCGCGCTCTCCCAATCGTCCCCGTCCGCCGCCAGCTGCACAACCAACTTCTGCGACGGGCGATACGGCTCCGTCCGGACACTTACCGTCACCGCGTCGCCTTCTTCGGGATCCCTGGGGAACCGCTCAACCGCTTCCTTAATATACGGAGAGCGGCTGCCGGCAGGCCGGTGCGCGATCCGCAAGCTCCGGCCGCCCGCGGGCCCGGACGCGGACTTCTGCTCCAGATTGATCCTCGCAATTTCGTACACGATGCAGGCCAGATCGCTTTCCCGCGGAGGACCGGAAGTTTCGAGGTCATACCGGGCATAGAGCGGCACGACCGCGGATTCGGTGTCGTATTCCGCCAGTTTCCCGTCACGCTCCCACTGGCGCCTGACGCGGTCCAGCAGCTTCGCGGCCCGGGCGAGATTGCCGCGTTCCGAGTAATACCAGGCCAGAAGCGCCGTCAGATCCGGCCGGACGCATCCCCCGTACCGCGTGTCATGCTGCGAGAACCGGACGCCGCCATCCACCAGATGTTCTTCCACCCAATCCATCGCGTTCACCATGACAAGATCCCCGGCGTTGAACAGGCCGAAGGGAACCGCCGCGACGCCGATGTCTCCGGTAATCTCGCGGCTGCCCAGCACGCCGACCACGCCGCCCTGATGCATCATGCCGGTGAAGACGAATTCGCGGATTTCCCGCAGCAGACGCCCCGCCTCTTCGTCCCGGAGATGAAGGCCCGCCGCCCGCAGTCCGCCGGCGGCAACCGCCAGATTGCCGAGGAAGATGCCCCGGCCTTCCGGGATCAGCCAATGCGGATGCGGCCGGTTCCATTCGCGGCCGATGACGGCCACGGCCTTCCGCGCGGCGCCGGCGTACTCTCGCAGCGCGTCCGCTCCTCCGGAAGCGGCCGCGTATTCGCCGAGCGCCCACAGCCAGAAGGCGGACTCGAGAAAATCTTCCCGCTCCTCCACCCGAACCGCCAGTCGCCGCAAGTACGTCTCGCATTCGTCGTACCGCTGTTTCATTTTCACATCGAGGTAGCAGAGAAATGCCGCCGTCCTCACGTCCAACTCATCCAAGCGGGCGCGAATGGCATCCAGTTGTCCCAGCACATCGTTCATCCTTTCACACCGCCCACTTGCAGGCCGGCTTTGAAATGTTTCTGCGCGGCGAGATAGACGGCCACGATCGGCACGATCGAGATCAGGCTGCCCGCCATCAGCGTGTTGTAGTCCGTCGCATATTGCCCGCTCAGCTTGCTGAGCGCGAGCGGCAGCGTCATCTTGTTCGGGTCGGACAGCATGACAAGCGGCCACAGATAATCATTCCATGCGTCCATGAACGCGATAACGGCAAGCGTAGCCAGAATCGGCGCGCTCAGCGGCAGCATCAGCCGGACGAAGATCGTGCGGTGGGTGGCGCCGTCCATCACCGCCGCGTCGAGATACGCGTCGTTCACCGTCCGCATGTGCTGACGCATCATGAAGATCGCGAACGCGTTGAAAATCGACGGCGCGATGAGACCCGTGAACGTATTGATGAGCTGCAGTTCTTTCATCACCAGGAAGAGCGGGATGAACGTGACCTGCTGCGGAATCATCATCGTCGCGAGCACCGCGGCAAATAGGATGTCGCGGCCCCGGAACCGCATCTTGGCGAACGCGTACGCCGCCATGGCGGCCGCCGCCAGCCTCACGACGGTCGTCAAACCCGCGACGAATGCGCTGTTCAGGATCGTCCGCGCGAACGGGAAGACATCGAACACCTTGCGGTAGCCTTCGAAACTGATCTCCTCCGGAATCCACTCGATCGGTACGGCGGTGAGCGCCCCTTTGCTCTTGAGCGACGTACTGATCATCCAGAAGAACGGGATCAAAACGATGACCGCGATCGCCGTCGCCATCACATAGAAGAAAAAGGGACCCGCGTATCGCCTAAGCATCGTAATGCACCCACTTCTTCTGCAATTTGAGCTGCAGCCATGTGAACAGGAAGATGATCGCGAACAGGATGAAGGAGAAGGCGGAAGCATACCCCATCTTGAAATAGCTGAACGCGTAGCGGTAAATGCGTTCCACCATGACCTGCGTCGCCCCGTGCGGTCCCCCGTCCGTCATGATCATCACCTGCGGGAACAGCTGGAACGAGAATATGAGGCAGATGACCGTCACGAAGAACGTGATCGGCGACAGGAGCGGTAGCGTAACGTGCCGGAACCTCCGCCAGGGGCCCGCGCCGTCAATCTTCGCCGCTTCATAGTAGGACGAATCGATGCCTTGCAGCCCACCGAGAAAAATGAGTGCGAAGAAACCCATATCCTTCCAGATGCTTGCGAGCACGATGCCCGGCATTGCCCAATTCGGGTCGTACAGCCAGCCCGGCCCCTTGATGCCGAATTGGTTCAGCAGATCATTGACGCCGCCGTATTCCGGGCTCAGGATCGATTTGAAGATGAGCGCCCCGGCCACCCAGGAGGTCAGCACCGGAATGTAGAACAGCACCCGGTAGACGGAGACGCCCCGGTAAGGACGGTGGAGCAGCATCGCCGCCGCGATGGACGCGATCAGGATGAGCGGGATATAGAGCACGATGTATACGGCGGTGTTTCGCAGCACGCGCCAGAACTCGTCGCCGCCGAGGATCGAGGCATAGTTGTCCAGACCGACGAATGCCGGCACACCGTCTTTCGGCGCGATCGGTTTGAGCCCGTCCCAATCGGTGAAACTGAGCGTGAACGCCCCGGCCACCGGGATGAGGTTGAACAGGATCAGCCCCGTCAGGCAGGGCAGGAGAAACCAGATCGCCGCGAACCACCCGTTATGCTTGCTTACGCGCGGCATGCTTCCCTCTCCTTCAAGACTTCAAGAATGGCATGATTGGTGCCAGAATCAATGAACGGTGTTACTGCAGCTTGATTCGCTGTTCAAGCTCCTTCTGCGCGTCCCGGAGCGCGTCGGCGGGCGATTTCACGCCGTCGCGCGCGGCCTGCAGATGCAGCCCGATGATGTCGGTCATCTCCGCGTTCTGTTCCACGACCGGCGGCGTCACGAGGTAGTTCAGCGATTCGAACACCGCCTTCTTGTTGTCCGGAGGCGTGACCTGCAGATACTTGTCAAGCACGTCTTCGTAGTTGACCGCCGGCAGCTCCCAGCCCGCTTCGACACGAATTTGCGCCGCCTCCCGGCTCGCCGACATGAACTTCAGCCATTCGAACGCCGCCTCGGCCACCTTGCTGTCCTTGTTGATGACCAGGCCGTTCGAGAAGAAGTGCGTCGCCTTGGACGTGTTGCCGGGCTCGACTTCGATGTCCCACTTGAACGTGATGTTCTGCGTGAAGTCGGGGAACGCCCAGATGCCGGTGACGAGCATGCCGAGCCGGCCGGATTTGAACAGATCCCAGTCGCCCATGCCGGCCATCTGCGCTTCCGTCGGCATGACGTTCGTCTTCAGCACGCGGTCCACCATATGTTGAAGCGTTTCCACGTTCTGCGGCGTGTCGACCGTGAACTGCGTCATGTCCGCGTTCATCAGGCTGCCGCCGTTCTGCTGCACTTTTTTGTAGAATTCCCAGAACTGGATCGGTTGGTAGATGCCGAAAATGTTGTCCCCGAGCGCCCGGATCTTCTCCGCCGCCGCGTCCGCGTCCGCCCAGGTCCAATCGCTCGTCGGGTAGCTGACGCCGGCCTGGTCGAACAGATCCTTGTTGTAGAACAGCACGACGTTCGAGAAGCTGGCCGGCAGACCGTACTGCTTTCCGTCCGTGCTGAACGCCGCGAGCGCGTTCTTGTTCAGCGCCGAAGTATCGAAGTTTCCGAACATCGGCGACAGGTCGAGCAGCACGCCTTTCTTCGCGTACGAGACGAAGTTTTCGTAGTTCAGTTCGTAGGCGTCGGGAGCCGTTCCGCTCGCCACCCGGGTCTGCATCTGGGTGAAGTAGTCGTCATACGCCAGCGTCTCGATGTCGACCTTGATGTTAGGATGCTGTTTCTCGAATTCCTCTTTCATCTGCTGCAAGTATTTCTCGTTGTCTCCCGAAGCGGAGAAGTTCGTGAACTTGACCGTGACCGTCTCGGCCTTGTCGCCGGAACCGCCCGTGTCCTCATTGTTCCGGGCCGTTCCGCTGTCGCCGCCTGATGATGATCCGCCCGAATTGCCGGACGATTTCCCGCCTCCGGAGCAGCCTGCAAGCAACACCGCCATGACCAGCAGGCAAAGCGCCAGCACTTTCCATTGTCTTCCGTTCCACTTCATGGCTGTTTCCCCCTACCAGCGTTATTCATGTCCTGATGCCTTGTTCCATCTGACATTCATGAGATCGTGGCCATTTCGGAGTTTGGCCATCACCTCCGCTTCAGATTCAGCCTTTGCGGTTCCCGGCAGAAGGCGGATTTCCGCGGCAATCCGCGCTTGCCGGGATCGGCGGCTACAGCGGGCGAACGGTCTGCCGCTCCACGACGGACAGCGGAATCTCTTCCACTTTCCTGTCGACGCCGTCCGGCTCGTCGGATTCGATGATCTCGAGCAGCAGTTCCGCCGCCTTTCTCCCTTTCAGCGCGATATCCTGCCTGACCGTCGTGAGCGGCGGCACGAACATGCGCGACAGGAAGATGTCGTCGAACCCGATCACCGAGAGGTCTTCCGGGACGTCCTTGCCGGATTCCTTGATCCCTTGGATGACGCCGAAAGCGACCATGTCCGCCGTCGCGAATACCGCCGTAATCTCGGGATGGCCGGCGGCGATGGCTTTGCCGGCTTCGTAGCCGTACGCGTAGCTGACCGAATGCTCGAACACGTAGTCGGGATTGTAGAAAATGCCCGCTTCCTGCAAGGCGCGCTTGTATCCGAGGAACCGTTTCTCGACGACGCCGTCCTTGCGGATGCTGCCGGTGACAAGCGCGATATTGCGGTGCCCCCGTTCGATCAAGTATTTTGCGGCGAGATAGCCGCCCTGCTCGTCGTCGATGCCGACCTTGCTGAAGTAGGTGTCGTTGATGTAGCTGTCGATCAGCACGATCGGGATCTTCACTTCCTTCAGCTCCGCGTAGAACTGCTCGGGATAGATGCCCATGATGATCGCGCCGTCCAGATTGCGCTGCACCGAGATGTCCAGATAGCTCTTGCCCTTGTCGACGCCGGACAGAATGAGGTGGTACCCGTGCTCGCGCAGCTTCGATTCGATGTTGCTTACCATTTCACTGTAGAAAGGGTTTTCAAGAATGAGCTGCTTGCTGTCCTCGGTCTGCGGAATGATGACGCCGATCAGCTTGGACGAATTCTTCACCAGGCTCCTGGCCGAGTAGTCCGGAATGTAGTTGAGCTCCCGGATCGCTTCGCGGATCTTCTCGACCGTATCGGGCGACACCCGGTTCTCCTTGCCGTTGAGCACGTACGACACCGCCGCGGTGGATACGCCGGCGTGTCTGGCCACGTCTTTGATCGTCGTTCTTCGCTTCAAGATCATGACCCCTTTAATGTTAAGCGTTTAACCTCGGTTTGAAAAAAATATGCGGGAAACATGGGGGATTGGCACGGACAAGCCGAATTTTCTCCCGTGTATTCGCAGTGATCAGGTTCGTTATTACACTTGTTTCCCGTTTTTCTGTGTGGAATCATGCTGTGAGGGCACCGGTTTTTATTAAACGTTTAAGTTAAGTATAAACGCTTTCATTTTGGATTGCAATCCCTTATTTTGCTCCGGACGGACTCCCGAAGGCCATCTAGTGCAAACATACATCACATTCGGCCTGTCAGAGAAGGAAAGGCTTCATGTGATGCAGATCCGCAGGATATGGATCGAATTTCGCAAAAACCGCGCTCATATAATGTAAGAATGCATCCGGTCAACGCTTCATCAGGTTAATCATTCTTTCGGTTAAATATTCATAAGACCGCGAAGACCGTTCCGGCCAGCCCGAACAGCAAGATCGTCCGAAGTATGCTGCCGCTCAATCCGAAATCGTAACGCAAATCCCTGACCAGCAAGAACAACAGGCCAAACCCGGCACCCAAGACAAGCAAAAACGGCTGGCGCCGTCCTCCCGGGCGGGCGCGTCCGTTTTGCGGTGAAAGATAAGCCGGTTATAAGCGTGAAACTTATAAAGTCTTATCTTTTAAAATAAACCGCCTCCCGCGATACAAACCGGTGTCTGCTTCGATATGCAATGCGGTCCGCCATCACGGACGGGATGCCGACAAGGAGATAGAAGGCGGCAAGGACCATGCTCCCCGTAAAAAACACATATCCAAACGAATCGTTGTCCGGCGCGTTCCTCTGGTTGAACGTAAATATCGCCGACAGGGGGATGGCGGACAGGAATGCGGAAAAGGTTTTGGCCATCATCATATTCGGTTCTCCCTTCTCTCCGGCCGGCCACGTTAACGCCCACATTTGGCGATAGATCTTTCATGGAATATCCATATTTTTACACAATATCACTCCGCGGTTCATCAACAAAAAAAGGGGGATGCGCCGTCACGCAAACCCGCCTGTCTCACAGAAATCCCTGACCAAATCTTCCACAAGCGCTTCCTGATGAACCTTCCGCCCCGCTTCCCGCATCACGGCGCACAATGAGCGATCCCATTCCACCACCATATTCGCCAGCCTTGAAAGTTCGCCTCCGTCGAACGCCGGGCCCGGCAAAGACCGGATCGCCGTCAGATAAGACTCGCTGTCAAACCGCCATGGCGCAAACCGCTCCGGAAACAGACCGGCCAATGTCCGGGCCATGGACAGCCCCTTGATGTCGAAGTCTCCGGAATAGTAAAGCTTGCAGCCGTCGCCCGAATACTCCAACGCGCGCTGCATCCAACGGATCGCCGCCGCGCTGGCCGGTCCGCTCGTGCAGATCAGCGCGGGAGGATCGCCGTCCATCACCACCGGTCCGGCCGCATCCACAATCGTTGAAAATACGGCGGGATTCTCGACGACATAGAGCGAAGAACAACGCGGAATCCGTTCGGCCGCCTCCACCTGCCGCAATGTCCACACCCGCGGCATCGCCGGCTCGTCCGGAACCGGAACATACCAGTGAACGATAGAAGACAGGTCGTCATCCAGGATGCCAAATCGGCGGTACAGTTCCCGCAGCTTCAACGTCCCGGATCCGTCTTCCTCTTCCCGCGAATCTCCGGCACCCAACTCGGAGGCGGCATCGCCGCCGCCCGTCGAGGCGACGCCGTCCTCCATATCCGCGCGTTCCCTGAGCACCGCCAGCAGCATCCGGCCGGCGGGATGTCCGGCATCCAGCGCGTGGGCATCGCCGCTGATCCGGGCAGCCAACACCGGGAGCCGGATCGGCCGACCCGCGCCGCGCTCCGCGCCCGCGAACAGGAAGTCCAGCACGCGCACGACAACCCGAAGCGACGACAGGGCCTCTTCCGGATCGGCCTTGTACAGTTCCCGCAGCGCGGGCAGTCCGGCCCCGCAACCCTGTTCCAACCGGGACAGCCATTCGGCGGCAACCGAAGATACCACCGTTCCCGCGGATTCCCGGGCCGCCAGCAGAAACCGCCGCCATGCTTCGTCCCGCAGCGACCGTTGCTCGCTCTTGGCCAGCAGCGGCCGGCCTTCCAGCACCTGATGCAAATCCAGGATGCCGATCGCGAACGCCGAGTCGCGCAGCTCCGTTTCGAACAGGGTGAGCGGGATCTCGGCCGTGTCCCCGGGCCTTAAGTTCCAGCCGAAGAACTCGCCGATCGCCTCGCATTCGTCCGGCGACAGATCCGGCACGACCGCCTTGCCGCCGATCCGCCCGAGCGATGCATACTTCCTCCAGACAGCGGCCAGCATGCGCCGGAAGGCTGGCCGGCCGAAATATTGGGCCGCCCTCCGCGGACCATCGCCCCGCTGCTCGTCCGTCCTCATGACGCATCCGCCTCGTCCGGCACATATTCCCTGACGCGCCCGTTCCACCGGTAGCGGAACAGCGTGATGAAATCGGCGTCCTTTGGGCGGTGGATTTCATAGATGGCCAGCCGGGGCACCGTGTCGTAACAGCCCCACAACACCTGCGATGTCATCATGTAGTCGAAGCCCATTTCGGTGAGCAGTTGGAACATGTCGCGCATGTTCTCTTCGTCGACCCCGGCGAACGCCTCGTCGAGCGAGATGATCCGCGGCGCGTCGGGACGGGCGTCGGAATACCTCGACCAGGCCGCGGCGAACAGCGGAATGTACATCGCCATCGCCTTCTCGCCGCCGCTCAGCACATTGAAGCGCGAATCGGTGAGCGGCCGGTACCCGGTCTGTTCCCCTTTGCGATACTTCAGCTCGAACTGGAACCAGTTGCGGTAGTCAAGCACCTCGTACAGATGCTTGCGCAGCGACTCCTTCTCGCTCAGGGCGTTCTGCTTCGCGTAGCCGATCTGCGAGCGGAAATGCCGGATCATGGCGTCAATCTCGTCTTCGCGCAGCCGGTGGGCGTCCCGCTTGAGCAGCTCGACGAGCACCGCCGTGTCCAGCTGCTGTTCGTTCGCCGCCGCCTTCTCCCGCCATTCCAGCTTCAGCCGCAGGCCGCTCGACGTGTTGCGCTCTTCCATGAGACGGTTCATGCGGTCCACCCAGCTTTCCGCGCGGTGGATGCGCTGGCGGATCGCCTTGCCGACGCTGCGCAAGATGATCTCCTCGTACAATTCGCGGTCCTTCTCGCTGAGCAGCGCGCTCTGCTGTTCCTCGTCACGCTTCAGTTCCTCGAGCAGCAACGAAGGCGGCTGCGGATGCGCGCGGTCCCTTTTCGAGGCCAGCACGATCCGTCCCGTGTCTTCCTCGATGTCCAGCTCGAGCACGTAGTCGGTCAGGACGCTCCGCACTTCGTTGAACTGCTCCAGCAGCGTGTTCTTGACCGTGTCCGCGTTCCGGCCGGAGAACGCCGCTTCGTAGCGCTGCCGGATCGCATGGGCCAGCTCGGCCGCCCGTTCCGCGCCCGCGGATGCGGCTTCGGCCGCCGCGTCCCGCCATTCGTCCAGAAGCCGCCTGCCGATCTCACGCCGCCAGCGCTCCAGAGCGTCTTCCAGCAGCCGCCGGCACTCGGCTTCCCGCTCCCGCACCAGTTCCACGCTTGCTGCCGCCTTGCCCGCCGCCTCGGTGGCATCCGCCAGCCTCGCGGACGCCGCCTTCCGTTCCAGCAGCAGCCGCTCCCGCTCCCGCTTCAACGTCTCGATGCGGCGGGAAATATCGGCCAGCCCGAGATCGTCCATCAGCCTGCGCAATGCGTCCACCTGGGCGCGCAGCACGCGGCGGCGATCCTCCAGTTCATCCGTCAGCTGTTCGTCCTGTCCGATCGCGTCTTCCGCGGCTTGCCGCGCATGACGCAAGTCGTCTGTCCGCCGCTCCAGATCGGCCTGCCGCCGCCAGGCGGAATGCAGGTCCGAGAGCGCCGCCTCATAGTCCCTCGCCGCGGCCAGCGCCTCTTCGAGGTCCCGTTCCCGCTTCAGCCGCGACCAGGATTGTGTCAGTTCGGTCAACTCCCGCTGCAGTTCGCGCCATTCGGCCGACTTCGCCTTGAACCGCTCGAGCGCGCGATGCTCCTGACCGAGTGCGGCCTCCAACCTGGAAGCCGCATCGTTCAGGTCCTGCAGCCGCTGCTCAAGATTGGCCGTGTCCGGGAAACCGCCGCTCTCCTCAATCGCCTGCCGCTCTCTGGCGGACAGGTCGGCCAGCCCGCGGTCGAGATCGGCGATCCGTTCGGCCAGCGCCTCCAGTTCCCGCTGCAGGCGCGCGATCTCCAGCAGCCGAGTCCGGCGCCGCGTCTCCTTGCCGATATACTCGGCGCGCGCCTTGCCGGCCGTCTGGCCGGCGAGCGGACCGATCCGCCAGGCTCCGGCGCCCGACAGGGCGGCCCCCTGCGCGTCAAGTCCGTACGCCCCTCCGTCATCGACCCACAGCACCGTCCGCAATACCGCGTCAATCGTCTCATTTGAGAGTCCGGATTCCGCCGGGGGCGACGGAACGAGCACATCGGCCAGCGTGTAACCGAACTCGATCGGCTGCGGTACAATCCAGGCCTCCTCTTCATCGTCGCCCGCCGCGCCGATCCGTCCGTCCGGCGAAATCCAGGCGTCCAGCAGCCCCGCGCGCTCCAGCGCTTCCTCGATCCGCGCCCGCCGCGCATCGTCCACATCCGCGCGGAAATCGCAAGCGGCGTACAACGGCGCACCGCTTCCGGGCGCGCAGCGCTCGCGCCGGCGCGCGCGCGCATCGCCCCGGGGCGGCTCGGGCTCGCGCTCCGCTTCCCATGTCCGCTTCTCCTCCGCGAGCCGCTCCCGCTCCAACTCCAGCATCCGCCGTTCATGCTCCAGCCGCAGCCGCTCGGCGGCCAGTTGTTCCCGTCTTGCGGCCAGCGCTTCCCGCATCGGCGCGCGGATCGCTTCGGCGGACCGGGTGTTCACGCCGAACGCCGACACCGCCTCGAACGTCTCGCGGACCCGATCCTCGCCGAACGGCAATTCGACGAGCGCATCGCGCCACATGACGATTGTTTCGCGCAGCGCGTCCTTGCCTTCTTCAAGCGCCCGCGCGCATTCATTGCGCTCCCGCTCCCGTTCGTCCCTTCCCTTGCGCGCTTCGCCCAGGTCCGCTTCCAACTCCCGCACCGCCCGGGCGGCGGCCTGCTCCTCGCGCGCCTTCGCAAGCGCCATTTCCAACCGTTCCCTGTGCCGCTTCAGATCGCGCCGCCAAGGTTCCCTCCACACATCATCCGCGGGTTCGCCGAGCTCCCACAGCCGATGATGAACCGCGTGATCGGCGAATTCGATCTCTTGCGCGATCGATTCGAGCTCTTTCAACAACTCCTGTTGTTCCGCGCGCAACCGGCCGCGATGCAGTTCGGCTTCCTCAAGGTCGCGTTCGACCGCCAGAAGACGGTCGCGGTTCCTGCGCAATCGTTCATGCGCCAGTTCCAGATGTTTCTCCGCATCCGCGAGCGCGGCCGCCGCCGCTTCCAGCTCCCGCTGCTTGCCGATCGCCTCGTGGTTCTCCAGCACGTCCAGCTCGCTCTCGGCCTGCCCGATCGCCGCTTCCAGACGCGAAATGTCCGCCATCGCGGCCCGTTTGTCCTCTTCCGCCTGCTTCAGGTTCGCCTCGCTCTCGCGAAGCCGCGTCTCCTGCCCGCGATGTTCCGCGCTCGCCTCCAGCAACCGCGCCGATTCGTCGTACAGCGTCCGCCGGTTGTAGCGCTCGTACGTCTCCTGCAGCCTGCCGAGTTCCCGCATATGGAGACGCAGCTCGTCCAGCCGGTCGGCTATCTGATCCATGTCCTCCAGCACTTCGGAGAGCGGCCTGAGCTCATCCTCCTGCAGCGGCGGGAGCGCGCTGTGCAGAATGTCATAGATCGCCGACGGCTTGAATTCCTTCGACAGCTTCGGGCTGCGCAGCTGGATCATCAGATGCAGAAGATCCTGATAGCTCTCCGCGTCCGCGAAACCGAACAACTGCCGATTCACCAGATCGCGATAGGACGCCTGATCGTGCACCACCTGGCCACCGGCGCCGATCGCCTTCTCCAGCTCCTGCCGGCCGAGCGGAATCCGGGTATGGTGTTCGAGCCAGTGATTCCGATCGTACAGCCAGAAATCGATCCCGATCCTCCGCCCGTCGTCGAGCAGAAATCCCCAGAACTGCACCTGGGCCGCTCCCCGCCGCGCGCGAAGACCGATGCCGATCGTCTTCGTCAGCCCCCTCGCGGGATGGACGAATTCCATCCACAAATAGCCCGTGACGTCCGTCTTGCCGCTGTCCGGCTCGCCGAGCAGATAATACTCGATGCGCCGGTCGCGCGAACCGAACGGATCGAGGCGGTGCGGACGCTTGTCGCCGTCGAGGACGAGCGGGAGAAAACTTTGCATCGTCACCGACTTGCCCGATCCGTTCGCCCCACGCAGAATGAGCCGTCCATCCTCCAGTTCGAACACTTCTTCATCGTAATGCCAAAAATTGAGGATGCCGACGCGCCCCATCCGCCATCTGCCGTCCGCGTTCCCCGTATAGACCGTCATTCCGTCGCCTCCTCCGGTCTTTCTTTATTCTCCGCATCCGTTCTATGGTTCGTCATCCGTGCCCGCGATGCCGTATTCCCCGCTCCAGCGCGACAGCACAGGAAAGATTCTGAAGCGGTGCCCGTCCTCCCACTCGCCCAGCCGCCACTCCGCCATGTGGCGGGTGCATTCCTCCGCCAGCTGGGCCGAGGACATTCCGCGGTATTCCTTGCTCCAATAAGTCTGATGCTGTTCCTGCAGGCGCAGAAGCATCCCTTCCAGCTCCGACCGTTCGAGCAGGATCGTTCCGTCCGGTTCCGGCCGCAAGCCGCCGTCTTCCATGCCGAGACGGCGGCGCAGCTCGCCGGCCAGCAGCAGGACGAGATCCGACACACCGGCCAGCGTCGGGAACAGCTCCGCCTCGCTCGTCAGTTCGGGATGGAAGAACAGAAGTCCCTCGCGGTATCTTCGGCCTTCCCATCCGAGCATCCGCTGCAGATGGTCCATGATCGACCTGCGCTGCGTCAGCACATAGGGCAGCAAATCCGCTTCCCAATCCCGGTCAAGCACGGCCGGCTCCATCAAGAACCGCCGGTAGACGCGATGGCGCCGGCGCATGTTCTCGCCGTCCGGCGTGTCCGCGTATCGGATCGGATCCGTCAGTTCCTCCATCCGGGCGTACATCGTCAGATCCTGCGGGAACCGGCGGAGCACATAGCGGGCATGGGACGAACATTCGTAGAGCGCGTTCCGTTCCTCGCTCTGCGCCCAGCCGCTTTCGTCCCCGTCGACCGCGATCAGCACGCCGAGCGACGTCAGCTTGCGCAGCGCCCGGGCCATCGACATCCGGTGATGATAGATCTTCCAGTCCGCTTCCAGGCCCGCCGCGTTCATCTGTTCGCGCACTTCTTCCACCAGCTCCGACAGAAGAAACTGGTCCATCTCGGTCTTGTCTTCCAGATACCACAGCACATAGGTGAAAAAAACGTAGTCGCTGACCTCGCGGAACTCCTCGAGCCCCATCCACGGGTGCGGTATGGCCGGCGTCTTTTCCAGCTTGGCGAGACTGCGCGTGACGATGAGGGGAAGACCCGCCTGATCCATGAACCAATCCCGCAGCTCCTCGTAGTCATCCCGGATCGCGAAGTAGAGGTCCGGATCGTCTTCCTTCAGGATCCATGGCCGGTTCAGCAGCGCGTGGACGCATTCCCGCTTGCGCTCCAGCGCCTGCGCCGAAGCCGCCTCCGTGCGGGCCGCCCGCTTCGCCCGCGCGATCGCGCTCATGCCCGCGTTGCCGCCGCTCATTCGCCCCGTCCTCCTTCCGCCGCCGCGGCCGCCATCCGGGCCGCGTCTTCCATCGCGAAGACGAACTCGTAATCCGGCAGCTCCAGGTCGCCGTCTTCCGATCGGAGGATGGTCCGCCGCGCCGTCCGGGGATTCGTCATGGCGATGACGACGCCTTCCGGCGTCATGAACGAATGCCGAGGCGACGCGTTGCATCTTCCGATCCAGTGCAACAGCCGCAAGCGCACGGCGGACGGCACGACGCCGAGTTCGGATACGACGAGCTTTCCACGCCGCAGCAGATCCTGCATGACCGCCCATTCCTCCGCCTGGCGCCGCCGGTACGCCTCCCGCTCGCGCCGCTTCCGTTCGGCATGCTCGGGCACCGGCTCCGTCTCCTGCCGCCCGATGCGCTTCCGGCTGCGGGAGCGCAAGGCGCGTACCGTCGGCTCCTCGTCCCACATCGACTGGTCGGCCCGGTCGGTCAACCGCAAATCTTCACCTTGCAGATGGCGTGTCCGAAACAAGCCGAACACGAGCCCGGCCAGCCTGTGCGCGTCCTCCAGCCGCTCCATCCGCGCGAACCAGCCGGCGAGATGTTCCAGTTCCTTCTTGCGGCTGACGCCGGAGCGTTTTCTTTCTTGCAGGCGGATGACGCTGCGCACGACGCGCGCGATCGTGTCCTTCGTCGCCCGCTCGAGCAGCGCCAGCTCGGACGGGGCGCGCCCGTCTCCGCGGAACCATCGGTCCAGATTGCTCCAGCCCTGCCGCAACTCGCCGACCATCGACGCCTTGTCCGGCACGTCCTCAAGCCGGGGCCTGTCCAGCTCTTCGTCGGCGACACGCTCCAGGAACATGTCGCGCAGATTGGCCGATATCTGCTCGAGATTGCCTTCGATCTTGTAGGCGCTCCGCTGCAGCGCCTGAACGAAATTCTGCAGGTAATGGGTGAGCCGGTCCTTGTAGACGAGGAACGATTCGGTTACCATCATTTCCTCGGCCTTGGCCGTCTGCATGCTCGCGATGTAGTCGGCCGCGTTCTCGTGCAGTCGCTTGAACGCGTCATGGAGCGACGTCCACAGTTCAAGCGCGGCTCCCGGCTCCTTGTCCCAGTCCATCCGCCGGATGGCGAAAAGTTTCTCCGCAATCGAGTCGAACAGCGTCGGCTCCAGCGAGCCGCCGTATCCCGTCACTTTCTCGAGCGATTCCAGCAGCCGCTCGATCTCGATTGAATACGGCGTGAGCAGATATTGCAGCTTCTTGCGCATGTACTCTTCAAGCGTTGTGGCGCGCCCCGCGTCGTGCCGGGAAGCGAGGTTGCCCCACTCCTCGAGCTGCGCGAGATCGGCCATGCACTGCTCCAGCGTGTAATCGGGCAGCGCGCCCCACCGCATGACCCCGTTGTACACGTCCTCGGGCTTCATCCAGTAGCGCAGACGCTTGTATTCCTCGTAGAAAAATCGCATGATCACGCGGTAACGGGCGACGTTGTCCGCGTTGACATACTTGAGTTCGGGGATGTTGCGCGTCAAGCGGCCGGACAGCGGCAGATCCATTTTCCGACTCCCTTCGCCATGAAACGTTCTATTCCCAACTGTAAACAAGAACACGGGCGGTTGGCAAGCCGTGGAATGTTGGGAAAGCGAACAATTGCGCAAGAAGAAACCCCGCCAAATAGGCAGGGACATGACCCAATCATTTTTCAGCCGTCTCATCCAACTTCAATTTTCTACGCCATTCCAACGTTTCCTTGAGCATGTTCGCTTCCATGATGGCGATCGCTTCCGGATCGCCGGCCGTGATCAAATCGAGCGACGTGCCGATCCGTTCTTCCATCCGGCGTTTCGCCCGGAAAAATCCCGAGGTTTTCGGCAGTTCGATTATTTCCGGATTGACCGCCTCCCTTCAAAGCGTCACGGCGATCCTGCATCATCGCTTTCAAACCATTCGCGAACCATCATACTTGCGGCAGCCGGCTCAGGCTCTCCCGCAGCGCTTCTTCCGAATACGGCGTATCCTGCAGGGCGCCGGACAGATACGTCTCATAAGCCGACATGTCGAAATGACCGTGGCCCGACAGGCCGATCAGGATGACCTTCTTCTCGCCGGCTTCCTTCGCCCGCAGCGCTTCGTCGATCGCCGCACGCACCGCATGCGCCGACTCCGGCGCCGGCACGATGCCCTCGGTCCGGGCGAACTGCACGGCCGCCTCGAAGACGCGGGTCTGGTCGTACGCGACAGCCTCGATCAGCCCGTCATGATAGAGCTGGCTGACGAGCGGCGAGTCGCCATGGTAGCGCAGCCCGCCGGCATGGATGCCCGGCGGCATGAACTCGTGGCCGAGCGTGTACATCATGAGGAGCGGCGTCATCTTCGCCACGTCACCGAAGTCGTACGCGAACGTACCGCGCGTCAGCGTCGGGCAGGCCGACGGCTCGACGGCCACAAGGCGAACCTTCCGGTTCTCCGTCAGCTTGTCCCTCAGGAACGGGAACGCCAGCCCGGCGAAATTCGAACCGCCGCCGCAGCTCGCGAACACCACGTCGGGATACTCCCCGACTTTCTCAAGCTGCAGCTTCGCTTCCTGGCCGATGACCGTCTGATGCAGGCAGACGTGATTCAGCACGCTGCCGAGCGAATAGTTCGTGTCGCTGCGCTTCGCCGCATCTTCCACCGCCTCGCTGATCGCGATGCCGAGCGATCCGTTCGAGTCCGGATCGGCGGCGAGCACGGCGCGGCCCGCTTCCGTCAGGTTCGACGGGCTTGCGACGACCTGGGCGCCGAATGTGTTCATCAGGATGCGGCGGTACGGCTTCTGGTTGTAGCTGACCTTCACCATGTACACCATGCATTCCAGCCCGAAGAATCGGCAGGCCAAGCTGATGGATGAGCCCCATTGGCCGGCGCCGGTCTCCGTCGTCAGCCGCTTGATGCCCGCTTCTTTGTTATAGTAGGCTTGCGGAATCGCCGTGTTGAGCTTGTGGCTGCCGGCCGGGGAGACGCCTTCGTACTTATAATAAATGTGCGCCGGCGTATCCAGCTCCTTCTCCAGCTGCAGGGCGCGGTACAGCGGCGCCGGACGCCAGATCTTGTACAGCTCCCGCACCGGCTCCGGAATTTCGATCCACCGTTCCGTCGATACTTCCTGCTTGATCAGCTCCATCGGGAAGATCGCCGCCAGATCTTCGGGACCGGCCGGTTTCCCGGTCGCCGGGTTCAGCGGCGGCTGCGGCAGGTTGGGCATGTCCGCCATGACGTTGTACCAATGCGTCGGAATCTCGCGTTCGGACAGCAGAATTTTCTTCTCGCTCACCGGCATCGACTCCTTGGGAAAGTTTCTACAAAACATTCAACGCGAAGGGGAAATTTCCTTTTCATCGTCTTCAATTCTGTTCCGGAATACGGAGGAATCGGCAATGTTCATGTTGAAGTGGAAAATGGCACTTGTGCTGATGGAGGTTTCGGTCGACATGACATACTGGGGGGAACTGCTCTCCGGCGTGTCGGAGGGGAAGGCTGTATGACGATGCTGCTGGTAAACGGCCGAGCCTATGAGATCGACGGCATCCTTTTCGACAAGGACGGCACGCTGCTTGATTTCCTCGGGTTATGGGGAGCCTGGGCGGATTGTCTGTACGAACGGCTGCGCGCCGGTCTTGCCGCCCGGGGAATCGAGTGGCGGATGAACGAGTGGACCGAACTGCTGGGCACTTTCCATGCGGCGGACGGCCCGATGATCGGCTATGACCGCAAAGGCCCTTTCGCGATGGGGTCGATCGATGATGTGACGGCCATTCTGGCGGGCAAGGCGTATCGTTGCGGGCTGCCGTGGAATGAAGCGCTGGAACTGGTCCGCAGCTGCCGCATCCAGGCTGCAGCGGAACTGGACCGGATGCGGCCGGCCCGGGCGCTGCCCGGCCTGCACCGTTTCCTGGAACAATGCGCGCAGCGCGGATTGCCGCTGGCCGTCGTAACCGCGGATGATACGAAGGAAGCCCGGAAACATTTGCATTGGCTGGGGATTGACCATCATTTCGCCGACATCATCGGCAACGACCGGGTAAGCCGCGGCAAACCCGATCCCGAGATGGCGCGCCTGGCCTGTGCCTCGCTCGGCATCGAGCCGTCGCGGACCGCGCTGATCGGCGATACCGCCGGCGACATGCAGATGGGCAAGGCGGCGGGCGTCAGCCTGACCATCGGGATCGGCGCGCCCGGCGGCCTGCCGGGAGCAGACGAAGTCGTTTCCGATTACGATGCGCTCGCCTTCCCGCCGCACGGGGAGGCGTGAAGTCGGGACGGTCGCGCAGAAGCCGGTTTTTCGGTTACGATGAGGACGGGAACATAGCGGCTGCAGGTTCCTTCGGCATCGCGCAGCCGCATGCATCCGAAAGGAGAGGATGGCTGTTGAAACTGGCGACATTGATGCGGGACGGGACGCCCCGTCTCGGGGTGAAAGTCGAGGGCGGAATCATCGATATTGAGCGCGCGCTTGAAGCGACGGGCGGCAGCCGGGACGGCGTGCCGATCGATCCGATGGCCGCGATCCGCACGGGTGAGGCCGGCATTGCCGCGCTCGGTCGGCTGCTTGAAGAATGCCCCGCGACGGCCGGAGCACCGTACCTCGTGCCGGAGGATCAGGTGTCGTGGGGGCCGTGCGTGCCCGCGCCGGGCAAAATCATCTGCGTCGGGCTCAATTACCGCGCGCACGCCGAAGAGACAGGCAAGACGCCGCCGGAGACGCCCGTGCTGTTCAGCAAGTACGCCAACGCACTGAATGCCCATCTGCAGCCGGTTCGCGGAACGCATCTGACGGATCAGCTCGATTACGAAGCGGAACTGTGCGTCGTGATCGGGAAGCGGACAAGCGGAGTATCGGAGGCGGAGGCGCTGGATCAAGTATTCGGCTATTGCTGCGCCAACGACATTTCAGCGCGCGATCTGCAGAACCGCACATCCCAGTGGCTGCTCGGCAAGACCGGCGACGGCTTCTGCCCGCTCGGACCGTATCTCGTCACCGCGGACGAGGTCGGCGATCCGCAGCGGCTCGCGATCCGCTCGATCGTGAACGGCGAGGTGCGCCAGCAGTCCAATACGGGCGACATGATCTTCGGCTGCGCCGAGCTGATCGCGTATATCTCGCGGCATTTCACGCTCGAGCCGGGCGACATCATCCTGACGGGGACGCCCGCCGGCGTGGCGATGGGCATGCCCGGCAAGCCGTACCTGCGGGCGGGCGATACGGTGACGGTGGAAATCGAGCGGCTCGGCGCGCTGACGAATCCGATTGCGTGAGTTCAGGGGCTGGCTTGCGGCCAGGCCCCGTCTGTAACGGCACCAAGTGCCGTTATTGGGCACGCTGCTACGCCCGAACGGTCAATTAACGGCACCACGTGCCGTTAATTCCCTCTTTCGGGCGAAGGCTTCGGCCGCGAGCCGCCTGTAACGGCACCAAGTGCCGTTATTGGGCACGCTGCCACGCCCGAACGGTCAATTAACGGCACCAAGTGCCGTTAGCCGCCCCGACGCCTTGCCCGGGCATGCCTTAACGGCATGGAATGCCGTTAAGGCTCGGCGGCGCGGGAGGGTGCGCCGACGGCCTCCCGTACTGTCGGCGGTCACCCGCGCCCGCGCCTGCTCAGCCGCGCCCGCTCAAGCGCGGCGCCGCAGCACGCGCACGCCGTGCACCGGCAGCTCCAGCGCGCTGCCGGGCGCGTACGCCGCGCCGCTCTCCATATCCACGTATTCGCGCGCGTCGAGCGCCAGCTTCATCGGCCCGCCGGTGAAGTTCTGCACGAACACGTAGTCGTGCTCGCCGTCGGTGCGCACGCCCGCGGTCACGCCCCGCGGCAGATCAACCTCAAGCGCGCGCCGGACGCCCAGCCGCCTCACCAGGCCGCCGTAGAAGTCGTCATAGAACGGCGGCTGCGCCCGTCCGGCCAGATAATACGCGCGCCCCGCGCCGAGCCGGCACACGGTCAGGGCCGGACGCCCGGCGTAGAAATCATCCGTAAACTCCGCCAGCACCTCGGCGGACTCCGCGTGCACGAGCTCGCACAGCTCGCGGATCTCGTACGTCCGCCCCTCCGTTAGCCCCAGCTCAACCGCACCCAAACCGTTCATGCGCAAGCCGTTCCGGTCCTCGTCGTACAGCCCCTCGATCTCCTCCGCCCATATGCCGAGCACATGCCGCAATGGCCCCGGGAATCCCCCGAGATAACAAAGATCGTTCTCGTCGACGATGCCCGACCAGTACGTCGCGACGAACGTGCCGCCGCGCTCGACGAACGCCTCGACCTTCCCGCCGACGCCCGGCTTCACCATGTACAGCATCGGCGCGATGATCAGCTTGTACCGCTCCGGATCAAAGTCATCCTCCGGGCCGATCACATCAACAGGCACGCCAAGCTCCCACAGCGCGCGATAATGCGTGTGCACCGTCTGCTCATACCCCATTCCGGCGTTGCGCGGTCCCTGTGCATCCCGGATCGCCCACCGGTTGTCCCAGTCGAACACGATCGCCGCCTCCGCCGGCACCGCGCAACCCCGCACGTCCGCCAGACGCCGAAGCGTCTCGCCCAATGCCGCCACATCGCGGAACACGCGGGTATGCTCGTGCCCGACGTGGTCGACGACCGCGCCGTGGAACTTCTCGCTCGATCCCCGGCTCTTCCGCCATTGGAAATATTGCACCGAATCCGAGCCGTGCGCGACCGCCTGCAGCGAGGACAGCCGGTGCATGCCCGGCCGCTTCAGCTTGCTGATCGGCTGCCAGTTCGTCAGGCTCGGCGTGCTCTCCATGAGCAGGAACGGCCGCCCGCCCTTCAGCGACCGGAACAGATCGTGGTTCATTGCGAACCACGAGGCGGTGTCCGCGTCGCCGTCCGCGCCGGGCTTGTGCCAGAGCGGATACGCGTCCCAGGAGACGACATCGATCTCCCGCGCCAGCACGCGGTAATCCAGCCCGTCGTACAGCTCCATCATGTTCGTCGTCACCGGCAGGTCCGGGTTCGCCGCCTTCAGCGCCCGCGCCTCATGCCGCAGAAAATCGGCCGTCTGATGCGTCACGAACCGCCGCCAGTCGAGGTTGTGCCCGTGCACCTGGTTCTCCCCGTGCGGCGCCGGCGACTCGATCTGCGCCCAGTCGGTGTACGTGTGCGACCAGAACGCCGTCCACCACGCCCGGTTCAGCGCCTCCAGCGTGCCGTACTTCGCCTTCAGCCACGCGCGGAACGCCTCCTGGCAGAGCGGGCAATGGCACTCGCCGCCGTACTCGTTCGACACGTGCCAGCCGACGACCGCCGGATGACGCGCGTACCGCTCCGCAAGCTTCGCGTTCATGATCGCCGTCTTCTCCCGGTACACCGGCGACGTGTAGCAATGGTTGTGCCTCAGCCCGTGCAGATTGCGCACCCGGTTCGGCCCGACGCGCAGCACCTCCGGATACTTCCGCGACATCCACGCCGGCCGCGCCCCGCTCGGCGTCGCGAGCCACACATAAATGCCGTTCGCGTGAAGCCGGTCCATCACCTCGTCGAGCCAATCGAAGGCAAACCGCCCCTCCTCCGGCTCCAGCGCCGCCCACGCAAAAATACCGACCGACATCACGTTGCAGCCGGCCAGCTTCATCAGACGCACATCTTCCTCGAGCACCTTCGGGTCATGCAGCCACTGGTCCGGATTGTAGTCCGCGCCGTGCATGAGCGCCGGCAGCTTCGCGCTGACGGGCGGATACCTGTAACATTCGGGCACTAACGCTCCTCCTCCCGCAATACATCCCATGTCGACAGCCTGTGTCCATCATAATCGAACAGGGTCAGGTTTGCCCAGTTGTTGGGGTGGCCGACCGACCACACCGGCTTCGCCGGAATCCAGGCGGGCTCCCACCAATAGAAGCCCAGGCCCAGCCCGCCCGGCGTCTCCCGCACGATGCGCAGGAAGTCCCGCAGATACGCCGACTGCCCCTCCACACTGGCCGGATAGCCCGGCGCGAGCTGATCCTCCCGCTCCACGATCAGGTCCGGCTCCCCGTACTTCCGCAGCGTCCACGGGTAGGCGGTCTCCACCACCACGATCGGCCTGCGAAACGTCTCCGCCGTCAGCGCCAGGTTCCGCCGAAGATCGTCCAGCATTCCGTGCCACCACGGGTAGAACGACTGGCCGATCACGTCGTAATCGACGCCGAGCTCCTCCATCTTCCCGAAAAACTTCCGCGTCGTCTCCCAATCCCCGCCGCGGTCGATGTGGATCATCACCCTCGCCCCGGGGCACACGGCCCGCACCGCGGACGCGCCCGCCTGCAGCAGCCCGGCGAACACGCGCCACTGCGCGCCGCGATCGAACTCCCCGTCCACGCGCCCGTCCGGCCAGAGCATCCCCGGCGTCACCTCGTTGCCGATCTGCACCATGTCCGGCGCCATTCCCTGCCGGGCCAGCGCGGACAGCACGTCCGCCGTGTACCGGCGCACCGCCTCCCGGAGCCCGCTGGGCGTCGCGCTGATCGTGTTCTTCGTGCCGCTTGCCTTCTGGCTGGTGCGCGACCGGCCGGAAGATGTCGGTCTGCTGCCCGACGGCCGCCGGGCAGTCCCCGAAACGCCGGAACGCGCCGGCGCGCCCGAGCCGGCCGCCGAACACTCGTGGACGCTCCGGGAAGCCGTTCGCACGCGCGCGTTCTGGTGCGTCATGATCTGCGGCGCCGTCATGGCGATGGTGTTAACGGGGATCACGTTCCAGCTCTTCCCGATTCTCGCCGAACGAGGCATCGACCGGACGACGACCGCGTTCATGCTCAGCCTCGTTCCGGTCATCAGTTTCGTCTGCTCGCTCATCGCCGGATTTGTCGTCGAGCGGGTGCGCGCCCATCTGGTCCTCGGGCTCGCCTTCCTGCTCTGCGCGGCGACGCCGGTCATGCTCATGCATGCGGGGAGCATGGCCGCGGTCATCCTGTTCGCCGCCACCTGGGGCATCGCGCAGGGCTTCATGAACATCCCGCTCGGCGTGCTGTGGCCGAATTATTTCGGACGGCGGCATCTGGCCGGCATCCAGGGCGTGACGCACACCGCCATGGTCATCGGATCGGCGCTCGGTCCGGTCCAGTTCGGCTGGGCGTTCGACCGTTTCGGAAGCTACGACAGCGTCCTGCTCGCCTCCGCGGGCATCTGGGTATTGGGCGCGGCGCTGGCGTTTCTCGCGACACCGCCCGTTCGGCGCATGGAGAAGGACGCGGCGTAGCGCGGGGATGGATTTGCGAACGAGAGCTGGCAACGGGAGGAAATCCATAGTAAACTGGACCTGAACCTGCAACCGCTTTATGCGACGGGAGGCCGCGCCATGATCGAACTCGCTTTTGCGCTCCGGATGCTGGAGGAGATGAAACCGGAGCTGACCTCGTACTGCTACCGGATGCTCGGTTCCATCGACGACGCCGACGACGCGGTGCAGGAGATCAGCATCCGGGTGTGGCAGCGCCGGGACACTTTCCGCGGAGAATCGTCCTTCAGAACCTGGGTTTACCGCATCGCCACCAATCTGTGCCTGGACCGGCTGAGGCAGGCGAAGCGGCGCGCGCTTCCCGTCGATGTGTACGACCCGGCGCTCCCGATCGCGGAACCCCGCGACACGCTGCCGGAGACGGCCTGGATCTGGCCGGCTCCCGCGTTCGCGGATCAGCCGGAGGACAACGCCGTCCGCAGGGACACGCTGCAACTGGCGTTCATTGCCCTGCTCCAGACGCTCCCTCCGAGGCAGCGGGCCGTCCTCATTCTGAAGGATGTGTTCGAATGGTCGTCCCGGGAGATCGCCGAAGCGCTCGACATGTCGCCCGCGGCGGTCAACAGCGCGCTCCAGCGGGCCCGCGGAACGATGGAGCGGTCCCGGCTGCGTTCCGGCGCGATCGCCGCGGAAGCGTCCGAACCCGACCCTGAACTGTTGTCCCGGTATGTGGAAGCGTTCGAACGGTTCGATATCGACGCGCTGGTCTCGCTGTTCCATGAAGAAGGCGGCATGTCGATGCCGCCGTTCACGATGTGGGTGCGCGGCCGCGATCATCTGTCCCGGTTCTTCGCGCTTACGCGCTGGCATTGCGAGGGATCCCGCTTCATTCCGGTCGCGACGTGCGGCGGATATCCCGCCCTCGCGCAATACGTGCCGGACAAGGATTCGGCGTCGCTGGTTCCCTGGGGCATTCACGTCATTGCAATGAAAGACCGCAAAATCTTGCACGTCACCAACTGCATCAATCGCAAATTGTTTGCCCGTTTCGGCCTTCCCGATCCGCTCGACCGATGAATTTCGCTTTCCGGGTCCGTCTGTATCAGTGAAAAAACAAGCGCATGAGAGGAGCATTCCCATGGATGCGAACCAAACGACGAGGATCACGGTGCAGACGGTCGTCAAAGCCCCGGTGGAGAAAGTCTGGACGTATTGGAACGAGCCGGAGCACATCACGGGATGGAGCTTCGCGTCGGACGAATGGCACGCGCCGTCCGCGACGAACGATCTGCGCCCCGGCGGCAGGCTGATCGTCCGGATGGAAGCGAAGGACGGCAGCGCGGGCTTCGATTTCGGCGGCGTCTACGATGTCGTGAAGGAGCATGAGGAAATCGCCTTCACGATGGACGACGGCAGAAGGGTCGACATCGCGTTCACCGCGCAAGGGGACGAAACGGCGATCACGGAAACGTTCGACGCCGAGGGCACGTTCCCCGTCGAATTCCAGCGGGCGGGCTGGCAATCGATTCTGGACAATTTCAGACGGTACGCGGAGCAGCGCTGATCCGGCCGGCGCGGGGTGTTGGAACGAACGCCCCGCGCTTTTGCTTGACAGCCGGCGGCCGCGATATTATATTTACATACCAAGCAGTATGTTATTAACATTCTGTTTAGAATGGAGGGCGCGCGGATGAACGTCAGGGACCGGGTGGTGGAAGCCGCGGAACGGGTTGCGCGGACGAAGCCGCACGACCGCATCACATACGCCGACATCGCCGCGGAAGCCGGCGTGCACTGGACGGCCGTGCGCCGGCATCTCGGGGACCGGCCGACGATGCGCGAATGGCTGCGCGGCTTGCAGTCGGCCCGCGACACGCCGCACGCGGATACGCGCACGCGCATCCTGGAGGCCGGCGCGGCGGTGTTCGCCGAACAGGGCTACCGGAGCGCTTCGCTGGACAAGGTCGCCGAGCGCGCCGGTCTGACCAAGGGCGCGGTGTACTGGCATTTCGCGAGCAAGCAGGATCTGTTCCTCGCGATTCTGGATCATCACCTGAGCGCGCAGACGCGGCTGCTGCCCCGTCAGCTCGACCGGGTCCTGCGTTCCGATGAACCCGAATCCGCGCTGGCCGATCTGCTGGCCGACCGGTTCCGCCTCCCCGGCGAGGACGACGGCCGCCCGATGCTGTTCCTCGAGTTCGTGCTGTCGGGCCGGGAGCCGGAGGTGCGCGAGCGGCTGCGGAAGATGCACGGCCTGATGCTGGACGGAGCGGCCGCCTGCATATCGGAGCTTCAGCGCGCCGGCCGGATCCGGTCCGATCTCGATCCCCAGGCGGTCAGCCTCATGGTCGACGCGCTGCTGAAGGGGCTCGTCGTGGAATGGCTGATCGATCCCGGACGCGCCGGGGACAGGGAACTGTTCCGGACGATGGCGCGCGTCCTCTGGCATGGTCTGACGCCGTGAGCATCCCGTGCATGATGGAGACCGCGAAAGGAGGATTGCCCATGTGGACGGCGCTGCCCATCGTTCTCCCGCTTGCCGTCGGCATTTCGGCGCTGTGGGCGCACAACCGCATCCATGCCGCGCGGGCGGAGACCCTTTTTCCCCCTGCAGGGTCGTTCATCGAAGTCGAGGGGGTCAGACTGCACTATATCCGCAAGGGAGAAGGGACGCCGGTCGTGCTGCTGCACGGCGGCGTGCTGCGGGCGGACGATTTCGCGCGGGTGATGGAGCTGGCCGCGGCCCGCGGGTATGACGCGATCGCGTTCGACCGCCCTGGATACGGGCACAGCGGGCGGCCGCCGCAGGACCGGGCGACGCCGGCGGATCAGGCGCGGCTCATCCATGGGGCGCTGAAGGCGCTCGGGGTGGAGAAGCCGATCGTCGTCGGCCATTCCTGGAGCGGACTGCTCGCGCTCATCTGCGCGCTCCGCTATCCCGATGACGTCGCCGGCGTCGTCACGCTCGCGGGGGCGATGTACAAGGAAGGGTATCCGGCGGAGCACGGCGATCCGATCTCCCGGCTGGCCGTCGCGCCGATCGTCGGCCCGCTCCTCGTGAACACGCTGCCGGGCAGTCCGCTCGGCAAGGCGCTCGCCCGCGCCACGGTGAGGCAGACGTTCGCCCCCGAACCGGCGCCGGAGGACTATCGGGACGCGGCCCTGGCGCTCTGGCTCCGGCCCGGCCAGTTCCGGGCGAATCGCGAGGACATCCTCGCGTTCCCGGCCGCCGCGCTGGAAGCGAGCCGGCGCTACGGCGAGATCCGCTGCCCGGTCGTCATCCTGGTCGGCGGAGACGATCCGTTCGGGACGAGGGAACAGGCCGAACGGCTCAAGCGCGACATTCCCCACGCCGAGCTGATGGTCGTCCCGGGCGTCGCGCACATGATTCCGCAGCTTCATCCGGAGCTGGCGCTCGAAGCGATCGAAGCGATCGACAGGGCGCGGAAGCGTTGATTCCGGCTCGCCCGCCGCGCGTCAACGCCGACCGCTCCGGACGGAGATCCGCCGCCCTTTCCAGGTGACGCGGCCGAGCACCGCGGTCTGGTAGACCGAGTACAGCATGACGCCGACGAAGAACAGCGAAGGCAGCGTGTGCAGGACCGGCGCAAGCAGGCCGAACGTTCCCGCGTACCGCGCCATGCGCCAGAGCTGCGCCGCGTACAGGACGAAGCCGGCCGCGAGCGCCCAGTCCAGCCAGAAGAACAGCCCGCTCGCGAGCAGCCCGATCATCCACAGCGCGCACAGGAAGACCGTCCTCCGGTCGAGCTGGTCCATGCTGAGCGCCGCGCTCTTCGAGAATCCTTCGGCCGCGTGGCGAAGGCCGCCGGGGTACATCCGGAACGACACGAGCGGCCAGCCCATGTAATTGACCACCGGGATGCCGGCGGCCAGGAATCTGGCCCCGAGCGCCAGATCGTCCACCAGGGCGGAGCGGACGCCGGCGTGGCCGTTCACGCGCAGATAATCCTCCCGCGCCGTCACGATGCAGGAGCCGTACAGTCCCCTGCGGGGGTTGTCCGCCACGAAGGGCGACATGAACGCGAAGACGCCGAGCATATTGAACACAAGGGACAGCTTCTCGGCGAGCCGCGGCGCGGTATGGAACGGCACGACCGAAACGGCGCCCCCCGCCTTGTCCCGCGCGGCGACCAGCGCTTCCAGCGCATTCGGCGCGAGCCGCACATCAGCGTCGAGGAACACGACGACGTCTCCGGTCGTGCGGCCGAAGCCGTCCCAGAGCGCCCAGTTCTTGCCCATCCACCCCGGAGGCGGCTCGTCATGGCGGATGACGCGCGCGCCATAACGGGCCGCGACCTCGCCGGTTCCGTCCTCCGAGCCGTCGTCCACCACCACGATCTCGTGCGGGAGCAGCGTCTGGGCGCGCAGCGACTCCAGCAGATGCGGCAGATTGTCCGCCTCGTTGCGGGCCGGAACGACCACCGACACCTTCGGCCGCGCATCGCTCCGCGGCGCGTCGGGAGGCGCCGGAAGAAGCTTCCTGTCAAAAAGCCGCCAGCCCGCCCACAGGCCCGCCGCCAATACCGCTCCCAAAGCCGCCTCCAGCATCCAGTTCCCCATCCGTCCACCGTCCTTCCGAAGGTTCCGAGCGCCAATGCTCCAAGCCGAAAAAAGCGCGGGAGCCTCCCGCGCCGTCCGTTCAGATCCACTTCTTCAGAAACACCCGCAGCCCGGCGCGATGAGCCCAGATCATCAGCGCGATGTTCGCGCACCAGCCCCAGAAGACGGCGGCGGGATACGAGCGCTGATGCAGCCAGACCGACACGGCCAGCATGCCGAGCACAACCATGAAGCTGTCCGCCTCGGACGACGTCGGGCGCCAGCCGTTCAGCGCGCGGCCGGTCACCAGCAGCACCGCCAGGATCACCGCGTAGACCAGCGTCACCTCGAACGCCGTGAGCGCGCTCCAGACGCCGAAAGTGACGGCGATGCCCTTGCCGCCGCGGAAGCGGAGCATCGGCGAGAACATGTGGCCGAGCACCGGCGCCGCGACGATCGGGATGAAGGCCGGATCGTCCGGATGGATGACGTTGAGCCACAGAGCCGCCGCCACCGGCGCGAACCCCTTCATGAAATCGAGCACGACGGCCAGCATGCCCAAGCGGTAACCGGCCGCCTGCCACAGATTGAACGCCCCGGGATTGCCGTCGCCGATCGTTCGCAGATCGACGCGGGCGATCCTCGCGAGCAGGTGGGCATACATGACCGAGCCGGACAGGAAGCCGATGAAGGACCAGAGCCAGATCGCCATCACGCATCACGCCCGCTTTCCACCCGGATTTGCCGCCCTTTCCAGCTGACGCGGCCGAGCCACGCCGTCTGATAGAGCGAATAGAGCATGACGGCGACGAAGAACAGCGAAGGCAGCACGTGCAGCGCCGTCACGGCCAGGCCGAATGTCCCCGCGTGCCGCGCCATCCGGTACAGTTGCGCCGCGTACAGGATCAGGCCGGCGGCAAGCGTCTGATCGAGCCAGAAGAACAGGCCGGACAGGAGCAGGCAGACCACCCAGAGCGCGCACAGGCAGAGCGTCGTCCGGCCCACCGCGATCAGGCCCTGCACCGCGCTCTTCGCGAGTCCCGCCGCGGCGTCGCGCGCGCCGCCGGGGTACATGCGGTAGGAGACGAACTCGCCGCCGAGAAAATTCGTCACCGGGACGCCCGCGGCCGCAAAGCGCGCGCCGAGCGCCATGTCTTCGTTGATCGCGGCGCGAACGCCCGCGTGGCCGCCCGCCCGCAGGTAATCCTCCCGCGTCGCCACGATGCAGGGACCGTACATGCCGCGACGGGGATTCTTCTCCTCGTAGGGCGACATGAACACGAAAATGCCGAGCAGATTGACCACGAGCGCCAGCTTCTCGCCGAACCCCGGCGCGACATGGTACGGGACGACCGAAATCGCGCCGCCCGCCCGCTCCCGCGTCCAAGCAAGCGCTTCCAATCCCCGGGGCGCGAGCCGCACGTCGGCGTCCAGGAAGACGACGACCTCCCCGGTCGTATGGTTGAAGCCGTTCCAGAGCGCCCAGCTCTTGCCCGTCCATCCCGGCGGCAGCTCGTCGTGGCGGATGACGCGCGCGCCGTAGCGCGCCGCGATCTCCCCGGTGCCGTCGTCGGAACCGTCGTCGACGACCACGATCTCGTCGGGGGGCAGCGTCTGGACGCGCAGCGATTCCAGCAGATGCGGCAGATTGTCCGCCTCGTTGCGGGCCGGAATGATCACCGACAGCCTGGGCGTCCGGCCTTCGTCCCGCTGCCCGTCCGGAGGCGATTGGAGAAACTTCCTGTCGAACAGCCGCCAGCCCGCCCACAGCCCGGCCGCGAGCATCGCTCCGATTGCCGCTTCCAGCATCCAGTTCCCCATCTGTCCACCTTCCCATCCCAGGATGATCAGGCGCCGACCGCTGCCGCTTCGCAACACGGAACACGGATACAATACAGATATTGTAGCAAATTCTTCCTGACTCCGGGAACTCCCTTCTTGCGTCCCGCCCGGGCAAAACGGGGCGGTGCGGCCCGCAAAGGCGCAAAGGTTCCCGTCTCCGAAATAGCACACCGGTTTCCCGCGGTCCATTGCAGATTCGGCATTCTTGATGGCACAAGAAAAGGCGCCCTCCTCCGGGCGCCGTTCACTCCAACAGTCGCAGGAAGTTCCGGGGCGACTCGTTGGTCAAGGACAGCATGGCTTGTGATCCATGCGTGAGCATATTCAGCCGGGCCAGTTCCGTCAGCTTCCTGGCCATGTCCGCGTCACGGATGACGGATTCCGCGGCTTGAAGATTTTCGGATGCGTTCAACCGGCTTGACATTGGAGCCTGTGCCGCGATGGGTCAACACGTTGGCGAGCGTCACGGTTGCGGCGTTTCCGTCCACTTCAAGCGTGATGCTGCCGCTCTTCGCCAGATGAGGCGTTACCGTCAACTCCGATTCGCCAACAGCTTGATGGTGTTGAACGCGGTTGTGCCCGCAATATGATTGATTTCACCGGTCAACTGGTTCACTTCCCGCTGAATCTGCTCCCGGTCGGTTTCCGAATAGGTGCCGTTGGCCGCCTGCACGGCCAGTTCGCGCAGCCTTCCGAGTATGGCATGAATTTCTTGCAGGGCGCCTTCGGCCGTCTGAATCAGGGAGATGCCGTCCTGTATATTTCGCGCGGCCTGCAACATGCCCCGGATCTGCCCCCGCATTTTTTCGGAAACGGCAAGGCCCGCAGCGTCGTCCCCGGCGCGATTGATCCGCAAACCCGATGACAGTTTCTCCAACGCTTTCGACTGCGCTCCCCTGTTGTTCGCCAACTGGCGATAGTTGTTCAGGGCCGAAATGTTGTGGTTGATGCGCATGTCGTACTTCCTCCATTCCGATGGCCGTTCACTCCCTTCACCATACCCCATACCGAACAAAAAAAATCACCCGAACGGGTGATGCCCAAACGGGCGGTAATCTCATGTCAATCCGCGTAATCCTTCGACGTATCCAGCCCGACCGTCTTGGCCGCGGCGTCCCACGTGACGCCAATGTTGAACGTCCGCGCGATGTCGCGCAGCCGGAAATAGTTGTTGCCGGCGATCGTGTACGCCGTCAGCCGCACCTCCCGCCCGTCCACATAGATCTTCGAGCGGTTCGGCGCCGCGGGCGCGGCCTTGCGGCCTTCCGTCACCGCCAGTTCCCCGCCGGCGGGCGTGTACGGCTGCCCCGTCAGCAGGCTGATCGCGTTGCGCGCGCCGTCCCACCGCACCTCGAACGGCTTCGACGATGCGATGAGCGCCATCGCGAGATCGCGCAGTTTCAGGTAGATGTTGCCGCCGATCGCGTAGGCGTCGAAGGACACGGTCGTGCCGTCGACGGACACGCGGGACAGGATCGGTTCGGCCGGAACGACGCCTTCCGCTTCCGCTTCCCCTTCGCCCGCGCCGGCCCGCGTCTCCCGGACTTCTTCTCCCCGATGGACAAAATAAATCTCGAAGAAGTGCCACAGCATCTCGCCGGTCCGGTCGTACGTGAACAGATCCATATGCAGCAGCCGGTCCCTGATCGCCTGTTCCCATTGCCGCCGGTCCACCGTGACGCCCGCACGGCCGTCGACCGGCTCCAGCCCCTTCAGTTCGAGCGCGTATCCGGCTTCATCACCGATCAGAATATCCAGCGACCGGGCTTCCGGATCCGCCACGATCACCTCGAGCAGCAGCACGTCCCCGTCGCCGGCCGGCGGATCGAAGAGGTGCACCTCGGCCTCGAACGCCGCCCCGTCGGCCTCGAGCACCCGGGTCTCGGTGCCCGCGTAATGCGGCAGATGCAGCCGGTACCCCGACTTCTCGTGGGCCAGGTCAAAAAGCTTCGCCTCATCGTAAGCCCCGCCCGCCGATTCCGCCGACGCCGCCTGCGCCAGCAGACCGAACGCCGCGAGCAGGAGTGGAAGGATTTTCCTCATCCGGCATCTCTCCAAATGTGATGTGCAGTAAAATTACACCACATTCGCGGCCGTTGCGCCACACTTATCGCGCGTCTTTGCCGGTTATCAGCCGCGCGAGGCCGTACACGGTCCAAAGCGCGGACCCCGCCAGCAGCGCCAGCAGACCGGCCGCCAGATCCTGCGGATAGCCGTAGAACCCGATCTGCGTGGGATGGATCGCGATCAGCAGCCAGGCGATGGGCAGGGCGACGATGGCGGACAGGACGGTCGTGACGATCACCCGTCCTTTTCGCCTGAGCGGCTTTCGAGCGCGCGCGAGCTTCGCGGCGGATCGAGCCAATAGCAGCATCTGCGTCAATCCGGCCGCCGCAAGTCCGAGGGACACGTACCCGAGCAGCCGCCAGAAGGTCACGCCGACGCGGACATCGGCGGGCGTCTCGCCGAGCAGGATGTCGACGATGCCCTCGGCCAGCGGCGCCGCGAATTCCGGCACGGAATCGCCGACCAGGATGGAGATGCCGATGCGCCGTTCCGGGATCATCAGCGCGTACGCGCTCGATCCGATGCCGTCGCCGGCCTTGTACAGCACGCGCTCGCCGCGAAGCCGCTTCTCCTCGAACCCGCTCAGCGTATATTCCGCGTCGCCGTCCGACGCGATCTCGCCTTGCTGCGAACGCCGCAGCGTCTCCTCGCCCAGCGCCGGCCGCTCCCCGTCTCCCATCATGGCGGCCAGGAACCGGGACAGATCGAGCACGTTCGAATAGATGCCGCCCTCGGGATTCTGGCTCTCGCCGAACACGACATGGTTGGGGGCGGACTTCCGTTTCATGCCGAACAGCCAACGGTATTCGCTCGCCGTATGCGCCGCGCGGGCCGAATCGAAGAAGGTGGCGTCCATCCGGAGCGGCGCGAACCAGACGTCGTTCATGTATTGCTCGTAATCGGCGCCGGTCGCCTGCTCGATGACCAGTCCGAGCACGTTGTAGCAACTGTTGCAGTAGGCTCCCCGCTCGCCCGGATCGTCCGTCATGGAGACGGCGCTCAGCGCGCGGACGGCGTTTTCCAGCGAGTCGCGGTTGTTCTTCTCGTCCCGGAAAATCGACCCGTCCGCCTCGAACCGCGACACCCCGGCCGCATGAAGCAGCAGGTGGCGGATCGTCACGTTCGCCGAACGGGCGCGGTCCTTGTAGGTGAACCACGGGATATACGTCCGCACCGGCGCGTCCAGATCGATCGTCCCTTCTTCCGCGAGCTTCAGGATGGCGGCCGCCGTGAACACCTTCGTGACGGAAGCCGTCGCATAGACCGTCTCCGGCGTCACCGGTTCTTCCGTTTCGAGATCGGCGACGCCCAGCCCCGCGGCCGCGACGATTTCCCCTTCCTGCACGATGGCGTAGGAACCGCCGATGATGTTATTATTGCGGAATTGCTCCGCGACATAGGCTTCGATCCGATCCCGGGTTTCCCCGCCCGGGGAAGTCTCCTGCGCATAGCCGGCTGAAGGCATGACAAGTGCGGCGAAGATGGCAAGAAGCGGCGGAATCTTTTTGAACATCGCTCATTCCCTCCCGACTTGTCCCGTTCTCTTCAGCAGCCGGATCACCGTGATGGCAATCAGCGCGTACAGGATAAGCTCCACGATCCCCGTCTTTTTCCACATTGCGATCATTCCTTCTCCTTCGCGGCGCGCGCCGCCGTTTGATGGTTCAATCATAGGGAATGGTTGTCATGGGCGGGCAGTGCCGGTTGTCACGCCGTTGTCATGCCATTGTCATGAAAAAAACCGATCGGGACGATTCCCGATCGGCTTGACGGGGCGGACGCCGCATGCGTCACATCAGCCCCTTCGCTTTCTTCGCGGCTTCGATGCGGCTGTGCACGTTCAGTTTGCCGTAGATGCTCGAGATGTAGTTCCTGACCGTGCCTTCGGACAGAAACAGCTTCTCCGCGATGCGGCTGTTCGTGAGCCCGTCGGCGATGCATTTCAGAACCTCGATCTCCCGTTCCGTCAGTTCGTCCAGTCCCCCGGCCGCCGCCAGCTGCGGCCCCGCCTGCCCCGAGAACAGCAGCCTCGCCGCCTCGCCGGAGATCATCGTCTCGCCGCGGCTGATCAGCCGGACGGCGGAGGCGAGGTCGAGCGGATCGATCGCCTTCAGGATATAGCCCTCGACGCCTGCCTCGAGCGCCCCCGCCACGGAATCCCGCGACTGCAGCGTCGTGAGCATGACGATCTTGACGCCGGGCCATCTCGCCTTCGCGATCCGGGCGGCTTCCAGACCGTCCATGACCGGCATGTTCACATCCATCAGCACGACATCCGGCTGCGTCTCCCCGATCACGCGCAGCGCTTCCTCGCCGTTCACGGCCGTGCCCGCGATTTCAATCCCTTCCTGCATGCCCAGCACAATCTTCAGGCTGTTCAGAATCAGCAGCTGATCTTCCGCGATGACGACCCGAATCGTGGACATCGGCTTACCCCGCTTTCCATGGAATGGTGCACGTGACGCTCGTGCCCCGGTTCGTCCCGGAGCGGACTTCCAGCGCCCCGCCGAGGCCGGCGATCCGCTCGGTCATCTTGTTCAGTCCGAAACCGGCCTCGATCTGCTCCCGTCCGGAGCCGTTGTCGGTCACCGACATGGCGATCGCCGCGGGCGTGAACGACAACGCGACGGCGATCTCGGTGGCGTGACCGTGGCGCTTGGCGTTGGTGAGCGCCTCCTGCAGGCAGCGGATGAGCGCGACCCTGACGCCGGACGCCCCGGGGACGGCCGGCTCTTCGCCGGTCACACGGAACGTGACGCGGGTGTCCGTGTGCTCGCCGAATTCGCGGGATATCCGCGCCAGACTGCCGACCAGCGGCTGATCGTCCTCGACGGTAGCGATCTGGTGGATATGTCTTCGCACGTCGGCGTAACCCGTCCGCGCGAACTCCGCGAGCTGCTTCAAGCTCCGGGCCTGCGCCGACGACGGGTCCATCTGGCAATGGATCGCCTCCATCCCCAGAATCGTCGAGGTGAACGCATGTCCCACCGTATCATGCAGTTCCCCGGCGATGCGGTTGCGCTCCTCCTCGGCGGTGAGCCGCTCGATCTGCCGGGAATAGTTCTCGAGCGTCCGGTTCTGCTCCCGGATGGTCGCGTGGGCGCTGATCATCACGCGGAAGCAGACGCCGATGACGAACATGATCGCGTTGTTGATCAACTCATCGGCGATCGTTTCGAGCGGGTATCCGTAGACGGCGCCCGCCAGCGCCGGAATCCCGAGGACGGCCGGCAGATACAGCGGGACATCCCGCTTGCGGAAGCAGAAATAACCCACGCTGAACACGGGCAGTTGGTACAGATCGAACGCCGATTCGTTGGCTGCCAGGAACATCATCAGCGGGGTGATCAGCGAAAGCTCGAGGATCGGACTCCACCGCCGAAGCCGAGGGGAGAAGTAGCAGACGAGCGGAACCAGGCAACAGGCGGACAGCCATGCGGCGGTCAGCCCGATCGCGCCGGTCGTGAGCAACGGATTGGACAGGGGAAATCGTTCCGGGTGAACAAGCAGATCGCGCAACGCGAAAACCAGCCAGGCAACCCGCACGGCGACAAAAACGATGTCGAACCAGTGCCAGCCGTCGAAAATCCGCTTCCATGCCGCCGCGCTTCGAATGATGTCCACCCGCTTCGTGAATGGCCTGCCGAAATGTCGAAAATATTATTATCTTCGCTCCCGGCCGGGCGATTGTCAAGGAAGCGGAGAAAAAAGGAACCGGGACCGGCCGGCGGCCCGGCAAATCCCGGTTGACGATCCCGGACGTCAGAAGTCCCGGGATTCGTAGATTGCCCGCGAGATGAAGAACGAGGCGGCCATCGCGGCCGCGGCGCCGACAAGCGCGGCAGCCAGTATCGATCCCGGATTCGCCTCCGCGAGCCGATCCAGGAGGGGCAGCTTCACCAGGGCCGCGATCAGCGCGGCGATGCCCGCCACCGCCAGCAGCATGAAGCGGCTTTTCTCCACGCCGAATTTGTAGATGAGCGGGATCATGACGGAGAGGAAGAACATGCTCGCCGCCATAATGAATCCGCCCGCGAGCGCGAGATCCCGCGGACCGGCCGGCTCGCCTTTCAGCAGGCCGACGACCAGCGCCAGCCCGACGCCGATGATCGTTCCCAGCGCGATGAACGCGATGGAAAGCACATACTTGCTCGCCACGATCTCGCGTCTGGACACGGGCAGCGTCTGGGCGAACAGTTCCCACTTCGCCTGCTGGTCGTAAGCGAAGGACGTGACGGGCAGCAGCGCGAACTGCACCGCAATCATGGCCGAGACGACGGCCGCATTGTCCAGGTACCAGGTCATCACCGCGAAAACCGCGATGGCCAGCGCGATCAGTTTGATATATCTGCGCAGCGTCAGCAGATCCTTCAGGATGAATCCCGTCATGCTTGCCCACCCCTCGCGTAATACAGCATGATGTCCTCGATGGACGCGGGATCGATCGTCAGATGCGGATATTTGCGCCGCATGGCCTGCCGGTCCCGGACCAGCATTTCGCATCCGAATCCGTACCGCCGGAAACCCGCATAATCCGCCGCATCCACCTTGGGAAACTCGTCCAGTCCGCATTTCATGATCCCGTATTGCTCGAGCAACTCGTCCTTCGGACGGCTGAGGACGACCCGGCCGCCATGGATGAACACGATGTAATCCGCGATTTTCTCCAGATCGGTCGTGATATGGGAGGAGAACAGAATCGCATGCTCCTCGTCCTGAATGAAATCGAAGAACACGTCCAAAATCTCGCTCCGCACGACGGGGTCGAGCCCGCTCGTCGGCTCATCCAGGATGAGCAGCTTCGGACGGTGCGCCAGCGCGGTCGCGATGGCCAGCTTCATGCGCATGCCCTTGGACAGTTCCTTGATCCGCTTGTCCGGCGGCAGATGGAACCGGTCCAGATATTGCCGGTACAGCGCGTCGTCCCAGCGGGCGTACAGCCGTCGCATCACGTGGGCGACATCCTTCGCGGCGAATTCTTCGTGGAAAAAGCTTTCCTCCGTCACCACGGCGATATCCTGCTTGAGGTCCTTGCCGTGCTTCGCGCCATCTCGTCCGTAGATCTCGATCTTCCCGGCATCCGCGCGGATCGCGCCGACGATCGCCTTGATCGTCGTCGTTTTGCCCGCGCCGTTCTCGCCGATCAGGCCGACAATGCCGCCCCGCGGCACTTCGAAACTGACATCCTGCAGTTCAAAACGGGGGTAACGCTTGCGCAATCCCTCCACCCTGATCGCGGTCATCGTCATTCCTCCTCGTACAGCAGCTTCATCATTTCGGTCAATTCGTCCAGCGTGATGCCGCTTCGCTTCGCGATGTCGACGGCCTCCGCGAGCCGGGCTTCCGCCGCCTTGAGCTGCTCCTCGCGGATCAGCGCGAGATTCCGGGCGGCCACGAAGCTGCCCTTGCCGGGGAACGTCTCGATGAACCCGTCGCGCTCGAGATCCTCGTACGCCCGCTTCGTCGTGATGACGCTCACCCGGAGCTCCTTCGCCATGTGGCGGATCGACGGCAGCGGCTCGCCCGCCGCAAGCTTGCCGCTCATGATCATCGCCTTGATCTGCGAGGTGATCTGCTCGTAGATCGGCTTGTCGCTGCTGTTGCTGATCAGAATATCCATCGGCCCACTCCGTATATATCGTGTATACCGTATATATGCGGTATATACAGTATTTCATGATTTCTTTCATTCGTCAACCCGGTCGGCGAAAAAAACTGCGGCTGACCCGGTACGTAGCGTGGTATCCGCGTTACAGCGGCCTCCGCCCGGCTCCGCGCGCCTCCGTAACGTGGTATCCGCGTTACAGCCGACGCAGCCGATGTTTGCGAATTGGTCAGCCGTAGAAAAAACTGCGTCTGTCCCGTTCTTCCGCACTCCGCTGATACTCAGTTGACATATCAACCATCCTCGCATATAGTTGACTTATCAACCATCGCAATAATCCGGAGGTGGATGGAGATGGACGAATCCCGTGGCGCCCACCGGGAAAGCGTAGCGAAGTGGATCTCGGTGCTGCATCGCCAGTTCCAGATGTACCTGAACCGGGAGCTGAAGCCGTACGGCATCCGCTCGTCGGAGTACATCTTCCTCGTGAATCTGTACGAGAAGGATGGCGTCTCCCAGGAGACGCTGTCGCGCAACCTCTACATCAACAAAGCCGCGACGGCGCGGGCGATCGGCCGGCTCGAAAAGCTCGGGCTCGTGCGCCGGACGCGCGACGCGGCGGACGCGCGGGCCTATTCGGTCACGCTGACGCCCGAAGGCATGAAGCTGAAGGGCGTGATCCAGGAATTGCTCCGGCGCTGGCGGGAGACGCTCGAGGCCGGGCTCACCGAGGAGGAATGCGAATTCATGCTGCGCACGATCAAGCGTATGTCGGCGAACGCGCTGGCGCTGGTCGAAGCCGCGCGGAAGGACGCGGACGGGGAAGGAGGCGCGGACGATGATGACTGACGGGCGGACGGCGCGGGAAGCGCGAGCGGCGGGCACGGAGATTCATGCGGCGGCGGATGCGTCGCATACGATGGCGGATGCGGCGCATACGGCATCGCATGCGGACCGGCATGCGGAGCAGGTGGAGCGGACCGGCATGAAGCTGATGCGGCTGATGATGGTCGCGGCGGCGCTGTCGTTCATGAGCGTCCACGCGTTCAACATCGTCGTGCCGGAGATCAGCCGGCAGTTCGGGATCACGCTCGCGCAGGCGACCTGGCTGTCGTCCGGCTACACGCTCCTCTACGGATTCGGCGCCGTCGTCTGGGGCAAGCTGGCGGACCGGTTCGCGCTCAGGCCGCTCATCACGGCCGGGCTGCTCGGTTTCGCGGCGGGTTCCCTGACCGGCCTGCTGTCGCAGTCGTTCTGGGCGGCGCTCGCCGGACGGCTGCTGCAGGCGGCCGGCGCGTCCGTCGTGCCGGCGATGGCGATGATTCTGCCGATCCGGTATTTCGCGCCGGAGCGGCGGGCGTCGGCGATCAGCATGACCGCGGTCGGGCTCGCGATCGGCGGAGCGCTCGGACCGGTCGTCTCGGCGCTGCTGCTCGCCGCCGGGAACTGGCGGTGGCTGTTCGTCCCTTCCCTGCTGATGCTGGCGCTGCTGCCGCCGTTCCGCAAGCGCCTCGCCGGAAGCGAGCCCGCAAGCGGCGCGCGTCCCGGAACCTTCGACGCCGCCGGCGGCGGACTGCTGCTCGCGGCGACGGCGGCGCTGCTGCTCGGCTTCACCTGGTGGAACGCGTGGCTCTTCGCGGCGTTCGCCGCCGCGCTGGCGCTGTTCGTCTTCCATATCCGGCGCGCTCGGGAGCCGTTCGTGCGGCCGGAACTGTTCCGGAATGCGAAGTACCGGACCGGACTGATCATGACCGCGCTGATCGCCGCCGCGTCGAACGGCGTGTTCCTGCTCTCGCCGATGCTGCTGGCGGACGTGTACGGCCTCGAATCGCGATGGATCGGCTTCGCGCTCGTGCCCGCCGCGTTCGCGGCGGCCGTCCTCGGCCGGCGCGGCGGCCGGCTGGCGGACCGGAAGGGCACCCCGGTTCTTTACACGGCCGCCGCCGGGCTGCTGATCGCCTGCTTCGTACTGCTGGCGACACTGACAGGAACGCTGCCCGTATGGGCGATTCCGCTCGTCCTCGTACTCGGCAACGTCGGCCAGACGTTCATGCAGGTCGCGATCACCAATTCCGTCTCGGGCACGCTGCCGAAGGCGGAGGCCGGCGTCGGCATGGGGTTGTTCTCGATGACGAACTTCCTCTCCACGGCCGCGGCGGCCGGCCTGTACGGCGCCGCCGTCGAGGCGGGCCGGAACGGCGTCCTGTCCGGATGGCCCGGATCGTCCCCCGAAGCCGGCGCGTTCGGCCTGATCTGCGCGGCGCTGGCTGCTTTGCACCTCGTCTTGCTCATGGTCTATCGGATGCGGTTCGGGGCCGTGACCGCCCCTGGGAGGAGCGTGAAGGAAGGATGACGGATCGCGGAAAGCCGCCGGCATGGTTCGAGGAAGTGTGCGGCTGGCCCGGCGTGACGGCCGGGCCGCACCGGTTCGGCGGGACGGAATTTCGCGTGAACGGGCGGGAGATCGGGCACACCCACGGGTATGCGCTCGTCGACATTCCGCTGCCCGGGAATGAGCGCGACGCGGCGATCGCTCGGGGCAAGGCGTCGCCGCACCATATCCATCCGGATTCGAACTGGGTGTCGGTGCGAATCGTCGACGACGCCTCGGCGAAGAACGCGGTCGACCTGCTGCGGTTCAATTATGACCGCGCCATGAACAACGGCGGGGCGCAAGATCGCGCATAGCCCCGCCGCAACCCCCGGCCGACGGCCGCCGCAACCGGCCCGGCTATCCGATGATGCGCCGGACCGTTGGCGCATCCGACGCGCCGGATGTTCACGCCTCTTCCTCTGCCGCCACGACGAGCCGGACGCCGTTCTCCCGGAACCAGTCCAGATAGCGCTCTTCCGGCTCCCGGTCCGTGATCACGCAGTCGATCTCGTCCAGGCCGCAGTAGGTCATGAGCCCGTACTTCCCGAACTTGTCGCCGTCCACCAGCAGGTAGACCCGGTCGCTCCTGTTCACCGCGGCGGACTTGATCTCGCTCTCGAGCGGCGAGGCGTTCGTGACGCCATTGGTCACGGAGATGCCCGTGGACGCCATGAACGCCTTGTTGATGTTGTAATGATTAAGCAGGTTGACATTGAACGTGATGAACGAATTCGTCTCCCGCTCCAGCATGCCGCCGATCGCGATGACGTTCAGATTCCGGTGCGGCAGCGCCCGGACGATGAAGTCGATGTTGTTCGTGATCACGGTGACGTTCTTGTGCTTGAGATGTTCGGCCATGTGCAGGGTCGTCGTGCCGCTGTCGACGAAGATGACATCCCCGTCGCTCACGAACTCCGCCGCCTTCCGGCCGATCCGCTGCTTCTGCGCCATGTTCCGCGACTGGCGGTCGCTGAACGACACGAGCGCCGAACCCTTCGCCGCGACCCCGCCGTACACCTTCACGACCTCGCCCCGCTCGATCAGCTGCTGGACGTCGCGCCGGATCGTGTTCTTCGAGACGTTGAACACGCGGCACAGCTCGTCCAGGGATACGGTCTGGTGCTCGCGGACATATTCCTGAATCTGTATGATCCGTTTCGTCTTGATGGAGTCCACCCTCTCAGGCCCGTCCGGCCGAGCCGAACAGCGCAATCTTGACCTTGATCGTATCCGTGATCGCCTGCTCCGGAGGCGCGAGGATCGCCCGCGGATCGTAGATCCCGGGCTTCGCCGCGAGCGTTTCGCGCAGCGCCCCGGCCCAGGCCTGCAGGCAATCCGTGTTGACGTTGATCTTCGCGTGCCCGAGTTCGATGCACTTCCGGATCTGTCCGTCCGGGATGCCCGATCCGCCGTGCAGCACGAGGGGCACGCGGGTCAGCTCCGAGATGACCTTCATCTCCGCGAATCCGAGCTTCGGCTCCCCTTGATAGGGGCCGTGCACGGAACCGAGCGCGGCGGCCAGCGCGTCCACACCCGTCTCCTCCACCAGCCGGCGGCACTCCTCCGGATCGGCGTAGCGGATGCCGCCGACCATCCCGTCCTCCGTGCCGCCGACGGTGCCCACCTCCGCCTCCACCGATACGCCGCGCGGGCGGGCATAGGCGACGACGTCCCGGGTCATCGCGATATTTTGCCCGATCGGGTGGCGGGAGCCGTCGATCATGACGGACGTGAAGCCGGCGTCGATCGCGCGGACGCAGCTCTCCACGCTCGTGCCGTGGTCGAGGTGGAGCGCCACGGGGACGGTGATCTTCATCGCCCTCACCTGCTCCTCCGCCATGACCGCAATCGTGCGATAACCGCCCAGATCGTCGACGATCCGCTCGGAAGCCGCCAGGATGAGCGGCGACCGCAGCTCCTCCGCCGCCCGGAGCGCCGCCCGGATCCAGTGCAGGCCGTAGAGGTTGAACTGGCCGACCGCGTAGCCGCCGGCCCGCGCCGCGCGCAGCATGTCGCTCATCGATACGAGAACCATGTCGTCGCCTCCCGATCCGATCGTGGGTCCGCGGCCGTTCGCGTCACGATTGCTCCGCGATGAGCCGCTCGATCTCGGAGACGGTCGGCATCGCCTCCGACGAGCTGTGGCGGCTGACCACGATCGCGGCCGACGCGCTCGCGTATTGCAGCGCCGTTCCGATGTCCTTGCCGGTCAGGAGCGCGTAGAGGAACGCGGAAGCGTAGGAATCGCCCGCGCCGAATGTCTTGAGCACCTTCGTCCGGTACGCCTTGCCCCGGAACACCTCGCCGGACCGCGCGTAGGCGTAGGAGCCTTCGACGCCGTGCTTGATCACGATCAGCTCCGGATCGTGCCGGAACAGGAGCGCGCACGTGTCTTCGTTCCGCCCGCCCTTCCGGTTCTCGAGCCGATCGTACTCGTCGCGGGTGCCGATGACCACGTGGGACCGCTCGGCGACCAGCTGGCAGTACACGGACGTCTCCTCTTCCGACTTCCACGTGTAGGGGCGGTAGTCCAGCTCGAACACGACCTTCACGTCGTTCCGCCGCGCGAGGCTGACCGCCTTCAGCACCGCTTCGCGGGACGGGCTCATCGAGAGCGCCGTGCCGGACACGAGCAGAATCCGGGCCTGTCGGATATAGTCCTCGCTCACCTCGGACGGGGACAGGAACAGGTCGGCGACATTGTCGCGGTACATCATGATGCTGCATTCTTCCGGGCTCTTGATCTCGGTGAACGCGAGCCCCGTTTTGCGCCCCTCCCGATCGTACACCATGCGGGACGTGTCGACCCCGACGCCGCGCATGAACCGCTCGATGAACCGGCCGTGCTGGTCGTCCGCGAGCTTGCCGATGAAGCCGACCTTCAGCCCGAGCCGGGCGCAGCCGATCGCGATGTTGGCCGGCGAGCCGCCGACGTATTTCGTGAACGTCACCGTGTCCTCCATCGGCCGGTTGTACTCGTTCGCGTTCAGGTCGACGCAGGCGCGCCCGATGGCGATAAGATCGAATGGCCGATCCGCCGCGAATGCGAATTTCATGGCGTGAACACCCTCCCTGCCATGTCCGGTCCCTCCGTCCTAAGCGTTGAATAAGTTTTGGTTATGTTTTGATTAACTTTTGGTCACATCCACCTCGATTATAGGAGATCCCCGGGATGGCGTCAATGCGCACGGCTGCGGTATAATACATCATTAATGAAAAATTCCCAAACGGGTGATCGGCCTTATGATCCATCTGCGGAACAATCTGCGGCTCATCGCGTACCATCTGATCCTGCTGGCGCTCATCGCGGCCGCGGGCTTCGTCCTGTGGCGGACGGGCGTGGAGCTTTTCCACATGATCGGCTGGTTCCCCGTCGTCCTCGTGCCGGGATCGTTCGTCATCGGCCTCATGCTCGACCCGCCCCCGAAGGCGGCGGGCAGCCCGCTGTCCACGCTGTCCCTGCTCGCCGTCAGCCTGCTGATCTGGGCGGTCTGCGCCGTCAGCGATCTGGCGCTGGACGCAGTCTATATGTACGGACTGTTCCATCTGCCTTACGGCCTGCTTCCGCTGGTCGATTCGTTCCAAGCGGCCAACGTGCTGGTCGTCACCCTGCCGCCGTTCCTGGCCGCCACCCTGGGCATCTTCATCAAGCGGAGGCTTGTCCGATGAGATCCATGCTTCTGAGAAAAATGATCCCCGCCGTCCTGCTCCTCTGCCTGCTCACCCAATGCGCAGGCGGAACGGGGGACATCACGCCGTATCTGCCCGCCGCGCTGACGGGAGATTCCGGCGCCGTCGCGGCCGACGAACCGGCGCTTCATGTCGACGTGCTGCTCCTCCACGGTTCGGGCGGCGTCCGGACCGGCAGCATTCTCCAGCATCTGCGGCAGACGCTCGTCGCGGGCGCGCGGCTGACGGTTCAGCCGCTCGACGAGGCGGCGATCGACGACGGCTTCGATCTCGTGTACCTGGACCGGGGCCTGACCGCCGAGCCCGCCTGGCCGGATGTCCGCGACCGGCTCATCGCCTGGGTCGAGCGGGGCGGCATCCTGTTCCTGTCGCACGAATACGCGTCCGCCTTTCCGGCGGCGTTCACCGGCATCGCCTCGATGGCGCCCATCGAGGACGCCGGGCTGGACTTCGCCTATCCGGACGTTCGCCTCAACCTGCGGGGCATCCAGCAGGTGTGGCGGGAGTTCGGCGACATCTACGGCCGCTACAAGGGTCTGAATCCGAAGTTCCACATCAACTTCATGGAAGGCGCCGTGACGGACGGGGCCGCGCCGCTGGTCAAGAAGGGCGATCTCGCGCTGCTGACGGCGAACCGGGCGGGCGAGGGCACCGTCATCTGGGCGAACAACTTCCTGCCGAACGAGCAGTTCATCACCCGCTTCGACCTTCAGGCCGAGGACGGGCAGAAATATTTCCACTTCGGCTACGCGAGCGCGAACTACCTGTTCCGGACGGAACTGGTCAAGTTCGCCGCGAAAGAGCGGCACGGCTTCTCCGTGCAGAAGGCCTACGGCCCGTACGGCAGGCCCGGGATCGCGTGGCAGGCGCACTACGAGTCGCTCTATTCGTTCGTGCTGCGGGACATGATCAAGTTCACGGAACTGCTGGAACGATACGGCCAGGTGCCGACGTTCTCGCTCGTTCGCGGCAGCTACAACGGCGGCGTCTGGATGGAAGCGCTCCGCTATCTGGAGAACATCGGCTCCGACCGCGAGCCGCGGTTCTTCAACATGGAGGAAGATTCGTTCTTCTCCGCCGGCCGGGCGCTGACGACGGACAAGGCGAACATCCAGTTCGGCCGGGTGCCGGGCTACAACACGTTCCTGTCGGAGCTCGACACGAGCCGCCGGGCCTACCCGACGGCCGCCGACTGGAACGGCGACGGCATGACCGACTTCCTCGTCGGCGCGCACGACGGGCGCGTCTATCTCGTGGAGAACGAAGGCGATGCGGCGGATCTGACGTTCCGGAAGCCCGTGGAGCTGAAGGGCGTGCGGACGGACGTCGACGCCGCGCCGTTCGCGGTCGACTGGAACGGCGACGGGCATACCGATCTGGTGCTCGGCGGCGGCAACGGCGAGGTCGCGCTGTACCTGGGGGACGCGAAGCGGAAGCTGAAGCGCGCCGGAACCTTCGCCGCTGGCGGCGCGCCGCTGTCCGTCGGGGGCGCGAGCGCGCCGGCCGCCGCAGACTGGGACGGCGACGGCACGCTTGACCTCATCGTCGGCGACGCCGAAGGCCGCCTGTGGCTGTTCCGCGGCACAGAGCCCGGCTCGCTCGAGCTCGGTCCGGCCGAACCGATCCGCGCGGACGGCGAGCCGGTCGCTCTGGGCGCGTACGCCGCGCCGTTCCCGGTCGACTGGAACGGCGACGGCCGGCTCGATCTGCTGGCGGGAAGCGGCAACGGCGAGATCGTGCTGCTGGAGCGGCTGGCGGACGGCACGCTGGCGAACCGGGGACCGCTGACGGGGGAGGAATTCAATTTCTTCGGCACCGACACGGTCAGGCCCGGGCGCAATTCCGTGCCCGTCGTCCTCGACTGGAACGGGGACGGGAAGAAGGATCTCGTCACGGGGCATCTGGAGTACGGCAATCCGTACGCGATCGACAACCCGCTTTTCCCCCACCGGAAGGATCTGCTGGAGAGCGTCCGGTACGTGCAGAAGAAGCATCTCCCGATCATTCCGCACATGTATCTGCACGAGTACATGTCGGACGAGCGGGAGTTGCGGGAGATGATCCTGCACAAGTCGGCGTTCCACGCCCTCGGGCTGGAATGGGAAGACGACATGGGCGTCAACCATCACACCTGGCGGATCAACAAGAACGCGCTGCAGACGTTCCGGAACCAGCAGATGGCGGGGATCTGGTGGAACTTCGGCTTCAATCCGCCGAACGTGAGCACGGCGCCGCGGGACGGGGTCGAATTCCTGTTCGTCATCCCGTTCCTGCTTCCCGACGGAGACGGCAATCCGCCGTCCGAACCGTTCCTGCTGTTCGCGCCGTCTCCCCACCCGCTCAATTACGGCAAGGCGTGGGAGAGCCTCGTGAAGTTCGACATTCCGCTGATCCATTTCGAACATATCGAGCACAGCATGAAGCCGGGCACGGACCTGTACGGCAAGGTGCTCAAGACGATCGACGCGATGAACCGGGTCCGGGAGACACACCGGTACACCTTCATGACCGAGCAGCAGATCGCCCGGTCGCTGCTGAACACGTTCTACGCCGACGTGGAGGTGCGGATGAGCGGCGGGCGGTTGCTGCTGACGCCCGATTACACCAGGGTGCCGGCGAATGTGAAGGAATACGCCGGCACGCTCGGCGTGAAGCTGGAGCTCGGCGAGGCGTACGCGGACCGCGCCGTCGACACGTCCGGCATGTTCTATCATGAGGCGAACGGCGGGCACTACATCGGATTGCCCGGACCGACGGCGGTCGAACTCGCCGACGCCACGCGCATCGCGGAGCGCATCCGCGTCGTCCGCAGCAACGGCCCGGTCGCGTTCGAGGTCCGGGACGGCGCGCTCGAGCTGCGGCTGGACGCGCGGGGGATGCAGGAGATCGAGCTTTACTCCCCCGTGCCGCTGAAGGTGTCCGGCAAGGGACTGCGCGTCGCGCGCGAAGGCCATTACTATACCGTCATCCATTACGGCGAGCGGGCGCAATTCACAATCAAGGCATAAAAAAGCGGGGACTTTCGTCCCCGCTTCTTCATTCCGGCGCGCGCATGCCCTGAGGCAGATAGTAGTTGCGGAACTCCGACGGCGTCAGCCCCATCTCCTTCTTGAACAGCGTGCTGAAGTAGCGGGAGTCCTGGTAGCCGACCTTCTCGGCGATCTCGTAGATCTTCACGTTCGGATCCATCAGCAGATCGATCGCCTGCTTCAGCCGGTACTGGGTGATGTACTCGACGACGCTGTAGGACGTTTTGCCGCGGAAGATTTTCGTCAGGTAGCTCTCGCTGATCTGCAGATGGTCGGCGATGTCCTTCAGCGTGATGTTCTCCCGGTAATGCTCGTGGATGAACCGGATGGCGAGGTCGAGGTAGCGGTTGTGCGAGGCGGCGTCCGGCTGGGCGCGACTCTCCACCTGCCCGACGATCGCCTCCGGCCGCTCCGTCACGACGAGGCCGATCCGCCGCTTCTCCATGATCTTGGCCGCGGTCTTCCGCACGATCCGCTGGAACTCCTCGTCGTCGATCGGCTTCAGGATGTACCCCTGCACCCCGAGGTCGACCGCGCTCTTCGCGTACTCGAACTCGCTGTGGCCGGTGATCAGGATGAACTCGCAGTCCGTCTCGCCGATCGCCTGCCGGATCATCTCGATCCCGTCGAGTCCGGGCATCTTGATGTCGGTGACGACGATGTCCGGGCGGACGCGCCGGATCAGCTCCAGCCCGGACAGCCCGTTGTCGGCGTGGCCGATGACCTCGCATCCCCACTCTTCCCACGGCATCGTGTAGAGCAGGCCGTTGCGCAGCATGATCTCGTCTTCAATGACCACGACTTTCAGCATGCGGTTCTCCTCCCTGCTGAGGCATGGCACCCTGCTGAGGCATGGCACCCTGCTGAGGCACGGCTCCCTGCCAGGGCATGACGACCGTGACGACCGACCCCTTGCCCGGCTCGCTCGAGATCCGGATGCCGTATGACTCTCCGTAATACAGCTGAATCCGCTTGTGCACGTTCAGGATGCCGGTGCTCTCGCCGTTCTGTTCGGTGAAGACGCGCTCGATCGTCTCCCGCGTCATGCCGATGCCGTTGTCGATGATTTCGAACACCAGGTTCCCGTCCTGCCGGTAACCGCTTACCACGAGGAACATCTTGCCGTTCTTGTTCTCGAACCCGTGCACGATCGCGTTCTCGACGAGCGGATGGATCGTGAACCGGGGGATCGTCGCCTCCATGATCTCCGGATCGACGCGGAAGTGGAAGAACAGCCGGTCCGAGAAGCGGATCTTCTGGATGTTCATGTAGCTGTCCACCAGTTCCATCTCTTCCCGCACGGGCACCTTCTCGCGCCCCACGTGGATGACGCCGCGGAGCAGCCGGCCGAGCTGCGTGACGATCGTGTTCACCTGCGCGGTCTCGTTCATCTTCGCGCTCCACTTGATCAGGTCCAGCGTGTTGTAGATGAAATGCGGGTTGATCTGGGCCTGAAGCGCTTTCGATTCCGCGATCCGGAACCGCCGGTGCTCCTCGCCCACGCTGATCAGCAGCTTCTCGATGCGCTCGGTCATCTGGTTGAAGCCATTCGCCAGCAGGCCGATCTCGTCGGTGCCGCCGGGGGTGACGCGCGCGGAGAAGTCGCCGCGCGAGACCCGCTTCATCCCCTTGACCAGCTCGATGATCGGCGTCGACATCCGCTTCGCCATGCTGTAGGCGAGGACCAGGCTCGCCAGCAGGCTGATGACCGCGGCGCTGGCGAACAGCACCTGGATATGTTTCGTGCTCTGGTGCACCACCTCGTACGGCGTGCGCCCGATCACCGAGAGCCCGGTCCCGGCCGATTCGGCGAAAAAGAGCACATGCTCCCCGCCGGCGTCCCGATCGGTCAGCACCTGCTCCTCGTTCGCGGCCATTTTCCTCAGATAGCCGGCCCGATCGAGCGTTCCCTCGAGATCCGGATGCGCCGTGTTCAGCACGGTGAACCCGTACCGGTCGAGCACCAGGTAGCTCGTCTGGAACGGCATGTCCTCCTGCAGGAGCAGCCGCTCGAGATCGTCCCGGTACAGGTCGGCGATCACATAGCCGATGATGTCGCTCTGCTCGTCTTCGATCGTCCGGATCAGGCTGAGCGTCGCGTCCCTTCCGCCGGCCGACTCGTGGCGATGCGCGTACACCTTCGGCTGCGGACCGTCCTCGTGCGCGGCGCGGAAGATGCCCCAGCCCGCCTGCCGGACGGGATTGTACACCGCGGGCAGCGCATCGGTGCCGAAGGACAGTCTCCCCCGCCGATCCAGCACGTATACGGACGGCTTGATCGTGCGTCCGGCCAGCAGCAGATGGATCCGCTGCTCGATGTCCGCGCGCCGCTCCTCGAACCCGCCGGCGATCGCCTCCCGGATGCCCGGGTCGTCGGCGAGCGTGCCGATGATGTTGCCGTACTCCTCCGCGAGCCGGTCGAGGTTTTCCGCGATGCCGCCCACACGGGCCTGCGCCTGCCGGCTGTACTGCTCGAGGAACAGCTCCCGCGAGAACCCGTACATGAGAACGCCGATAATGAAAAGCGGAAGAACCCCGACCACGACAAGCAGGCGCAAGAGTCTGTGAAAAAAACTGTTCGACTTCGCCATGACGTTCTCTCCCCGTCCATCCTGCGTTCGTATGCGGCCGGCGTTCTTCCGCGTCCGTCTATTCTATTGTCGACTGGATGAGCGACGCGAGCAAGCAGTGGATTTTGCCATTGCTGCTCAGCACGTCCGCCTTCCGCGTCTGCGGCCCGATCCGCCGTCCGAGCCAGTCGGTCACTTCGCCGCCCGCTTCCTCCAGGATGATGCTGCCGGCGGCGAAATCCCACACATTCAGATCGACCTCGAAGTAGCCGTCGAGGCGCCCGGCGGCCACGTAGCACAGGTCGAGGGCCGCCGACCCCTTGCGCTTCATGTCCTGGCAGGTGGCGAACACCTTCTCCGCCGCCCGGAACATCGTGCGCGCCCGGGCGCGGTTGTACGGCAGGCCGAAGCCGATGATCGTCTGCTCCATCCTGCGGGCCTCGGACACGCGGATCGGCTCGCCGTTCAGGAAAGCGCCCTTGCCCCGCGCCGCCGTGTACAGTTCGCCGTCGAACGGATTGTAGACGATTCCGAACCGGTCCTCTCCGTCGCAGTAGGCCACGGCGATCGCCACATGCGGATAGCCGTGGATCAGGTTCGTCGTGCCGTCGATCGGATCGACGATCCAGCACGGCCGGCCGGCCTCCCAATCCACGTCCGGGCTCTCCTCCGACAGGAAGACGGCGTCCGGCGCCAACGCGCCGAGCCGCTCCAGCAGACGGTTCTGCACCCCTATATCAATGTTCGTGACGTAGTTCGCAAACCCTTTCTCGTCAATCTCCAATTTTCGCCGCTCTTCCCGGACGAACGCCCCGAGGCTGACGACGGCCTCGGCGGCCTTGTCCATCAAATGTTCCATCCGACACTAAGCTCCCTTCCGCATTACATCAGCACGCTGCGTCCGCCGGACACCTTGTTGAAAATGGCGAGCGAGACGACCGTGGCGATCGACAGGATCGAAGCGAGCGCCGCCGCCGTTCCGAAACTGTCCTTGAAAATTTCGTTGAAGATGGCCACCGAAATCGTGCCCGTGTTGCCGGCGTACAGGATCAGGGTGGAGCTGAGCTCGTTGATCGTCGACACCCAGCTCAGGATGCCGCCGGAGATGAGCCCCGGAATCATCAGGATCGCCGTCGTCTTGAAGAACGTCTTCATCGGCGGCACGCCGAGACTGATCGACGCCTCCTCGATGCTCGGATCGATCTGCTGCAGGATCGCCGTGCTGGACCGGAGCACGAACGGCAGCTTGCGGATGATGTAGGAGACGATCATGATCGCCATCGTGCCGGTCAGGAGAAGCGGCGGCTTGTTGAACGCCGTGACGAGCCCGATCCCGATGACCGCGCCCGGGATGACGTACGGGAACATCGCGGCCGCGTCGAGGAACGACGCCATCTTCGACGTCCTGCGCACGACGATGTACGAGAGCAGCAGGCCGAGCAGGATCATGAGCGCGATCGCGATGCTCGAGAACAGGAACGTGTTCATGATGTTCTTCGACAGCTTGAACCCGATCTGCTTGTAGCTGTCCAGGCTGAAGCCGGCCACGAACAGCGGTCCCCGCGTCTTCAGGAACGACGTGACGATGACCGTGAACTGCGGCAGCATCGCGGCAAACGCGACGATGAAGGCGATCGCGGTCAGGAGCAGCCGCTTGCCCGTGCCCACCTTCTGCACCTGCGGCGGCCGCATGAAGCTCATCCGGTAATTCCGCCGGGACACGTACGCTTTCTGCAGGAAGAGGACGACGACCGCGCAGAGCACGATGATCGTGCTGAGCGTGCTTGCGATGATCGTGTCGCCGCCGATGTCGCTCATGTACTCCTCGTAGACGACGACCGGCAGCACCTTGTAGCCTTCCCCGATCAGGAGCGGCGTCCCGAAGTCCGCCATCGAGGTCATGAACACGACGAGCGCGGCCGCCGAGATCGTCGGCATGATGACCGGGAACGTCACCGTGAACATCCGCCGGAGCTTGTTCATGCCGAGGCTCTCGGCCGCTTCCTCGAGCGAGCTGTCGATGTTCCCGAGCGCCCCCGCGACGTACAGGTAGACATAGGGGAACAGCTTCAGCGTGAACACGAGCACCATGCCGTAGAACCCGTAGATCGTGGGCATCGTGATGCCGATTTTCTCGACCAGATTCGTGATGAAGCCGTTCCGCCCGAGCAGCAGGATCCACGAATACGCGCCGATGAACGGCGGCGACAGCATCGACAGGATGATCATGACGTTGATGACCGATTTGCCCCACACGTTGAACCGGCTCGTGATGTAGGCGATCGGGACGCCGAGCAGCACCGCCAGCACCGTCGTCACCGACGAGACGAGCAGGCTCCGCTTCAGGGTGTTGAAGTAGTAGGGCGTGTTGAAGAACTTCTGATAGTTGACCAGCGACACGTCGCCCGTCTTCGGATGGAAGAAGCTCTTCAGGAACAGGGAAGCGAACGGATAGACCAGGAAAATGATGACCAGAGCGGTCAGCACGATGACCGTCACCGTCCAGAAGGACGGCATCCTCAGCTTCGCCCTGCTCATGCCGGCACACCTTCGCCTTCATCGGGATACAGGTTCATCCGGTCGATGTCCGGCACGACGCTGACGCGGTCGCCGATTTCGCGAATGCGCTGCGTATCCTTCGTGTATTCGTTGACCTCGATCGTCTTGCCGCCTGCGAGCTCGATCTCGTAGTTGATGAAGTCGCCGAGGAACGTCGCGAGCGTGATCGTGCCGACGAGCTCCCCGTCCCGGACATCCTCGAGATGCAGATGTTCCGGACGGAGGCCGACGATCGTCTTGCCGCGCCACTTGCCGGGCGCCGCCACCGTCTTCGCGTTCTCGATGCGGAGGATGGAACCGCCGCCGGGCTGCGGCTCCGCGACGCCGGACAGGAAGTTCGTCGTGCCGATGAACCCGGCGACGAACGGGGTCGCCGGCTTCATGTAGATTTCCTGCGGCGTGCCGATCTGCTCCACCCGGCCGTGGTTCATGACCGCGATCCGGTCGGAGACGGCGAGCGCCTCCTCCTGGTCGTGCGTGACGTAGATCGTCGTGATCCCGAGCTCGCGCTGGATTTTCTTGATCGCGTTGCGCATTTCGACCCGAAGCTTGGCGTCCAGGTTCGAGAGCGGCTCGTCCATGAGCAGGATGACGGGCCGGATGACGAGCGCCCGGGCGAGGGCGACCCGCTGCTGCTGGCCGCCGGAGAGCTGGGAAGGATCGCGGTCCCGGTACTGGCTGATGCGCATCAGTTCCAGCGCTTCGTTCACCCGGGCCTCCGTCTCCTGCTTCGGCACTTTGCGCGCCTTCAGGCCGTACGCCACGTTCTTGAAAATCGACATGTGCGGGAAGATCGCGTAGTTCTGGAACACCATGCCGATATTCCGCAGGTGGGCGGGCACTTCGTTGATCCGTTTGCCGTCGAACAGGATTTCGCCTTCATCGATCGTGTTGAAACCGGCGATCATGCGGAGCAAAGTCGTCTTGCCGCAGCCGGACGGACCGAGGATGGTGAAGAACTCCCCCTTTCCGATCGACAGCTGGATGCCCTTCACCGCAGTCGTGTCCCCGTATTTTTTGACGACGTTGTTGATCACCACATGATGGCTCACAGTCTCACACCCCGTGTATTATTCGCCGGCTACGACGAACTCTTTCCATTTCTCCATGATCAGGTCTTTGTTCTCGATCGCCCAGTCCATGTCGTATTCGATCTTGACCAGCTCGCTCAGCGGCTTCATGCCCGCGACTTCGGGCAGGTCCGTGCGCACCGGGCGGCGGTAGATGCTGCCGATCTGCGACTGCACTTCCTTGCCGAGCACGAAGTCGACGAACTTCTGCGCGTTCTCCTTGTTCTTCGCGCCCTTGATGATCGCCAGCCCCGTCGTGAGGAGCGTGTTGCCGTCGGACGGATAGACGACTTCCAGATCGGCGCCGGATTCGATGTACTTCAGCGCGCCTTGCTCATACGTGATGCCGACGCTGTATTCGCCGTCCGCCACGCCCTTGAACGTGCCGGAGGAGCTGCCGATCAGCTTGCCGTCGAGGTTGTCCACGAACCGCTTCAGGAACTCGAAGCCTTCTTCGCCCTTGCCCTTCGCCAGAATCATGTTGACGACCGCCGTGAAGGAGGAACCGGATTTGACCGGGTCGGCGTGGGCGATTTTGCCCTTCCACTTCGGATCGGTCAGGTCTTCCCAGCTCTTCGGCGCCTCTTCCGGCTTGACCAGCTTCGGGTTGTAGATGATGACCATCGGCTCGATGTTGAAGCCGTACCACGTGTTGTTCGGGCTCTTCGCCTCGTCGATCAGGTAGTCGTATTCCGTGGTCTTGTACGATTCGAAATATTCGTCCACCACCGCGTAGCCGTCGACGAAACCGCCCCACAGCACGTCGCCGAGCGGATTGGCGCTCTCCGCCTTGACCCGGGCGATCAGCTCGCCGGTGCCGCCGCCGACCAGATTGACGGTGATGCCCGTCTTCTCCTGGAATTCCTTGATGATCGGGTCGGACCAGTCGGCCGCGTGGGAGTAGTAGAGCGTGAGCTCCTTCGATTCCTTGCCGCCGCTCGACTTGCCGCACGCGGCGATCAGGCTGCCGAACATCAGAACCAGCGCAATCAGCATGATGAGATGCCTTTTCCCTGCCATCTTCATGTGCACAATCCCCTTCTTGTTCTTGATGTGTGGATGCAGTTCCATCGTAAAGCGCTTTCAAGCCGATCACAACGACGCGATCCGGCAATTTTGTTGAATATCCGTCAGTATTTGCGGGATGGCGGGATAAAATTCTTCCACGGCTGGCCCGCGTTTGGAAGCGCTGTAATAAAAAAAAACGCCGCGCGGCGCGGCATGGGGCTCGTCGGTTTATTGTCTCAAGATCTTTAAATATTGGACCCAGGGTCCGACATCTTCACGGTACCGCTTGGCCATCACGCGGATGATCTGGGACAGGTGCGTCAGGTCGTGCACCACCCAGGTCGAGAGCAGCTGGGCGAGCGTCACGCCGCCGAACTCCGGGTGCCTGCCCCTGAGCCCGAGCTGACGCTCCGGTTCCGCGAGCGCCCTGAGCCTGGCCGTGCTCGCGGCCCTGAGCTCCCGGAACTCGGCCAGCCGCTCCTCCGTCGACCGGCCGGGCGGAGAGGACAGATGGGCGAACCGGTCGAACGGCGGAAACGGACGCTCCTCGCCGTGCTCCAGAAGCCACTCCACCCGGGGAATCCAGTTGCGCTTCTCCGCTTCGATCAGATGGTCGAGCACTTCGGACGGGCTCCACGTCCCTTCGCCTTCCCGGCACGCCAGCCACGGCCCGGACAGTCCCGCGAGCAGGCTTTCGAGCGTCCGCGGCGTCCGCTCCAGCATCTCCAGCGCTTCAGGCAGATTGAAATTCATACGCATCCTCCTGACATGAATGGAATTCTCCCGGGTTGACAAGATAGCCGGGTTTGATATTTACTATACATGAACATTTATTCATATTTAATTTTTTGCTATGGAGGCCTTTCGCATGCGCACCGAAGTGCTGGTCATCGGAGGCGGGCAAGCCGGGCTCGCGGCGGCGTTTTTTCTCGCAAGATCCGGCATCCCCTATGTGGTGCTTGACAAAGGGAGCGAAGTCGGCGAAGCGTGGAAGCGGCGCTACGACTCGCTCACGCTGTTCACGCCCCGGAATTGCAGCAGGCTGCCCGGCATGCGCCTGGCCGGCGATCCGGACGACTTCCCGACGAAGGACGAGATCGCCAGGGCGCTCAGACAATATGTCGAAGATCACGGACTGCATATCCGGCTCGGGACCGAAGTGACGGAGCTCGCGAAAGCCGGCGATGCATTCGAGGCGGTGACGAACCGGGGAACGTTCTTCGCCCGGCATGTGATCGTCGCGACGGGACCGTTCCAGGAGCCGTGGATTCCGCCGATGGCCGGGCGGCTCGATCCGGATGTCGTCCAGCTGCATTCGGCGCGGTACCGCAATCCCGGCGCCCTGCGGCCGGGCACGGCGCTCGTCGTCGGAGGCGGCAATTCCGGCGCGCAGATCGCGGTGGAGCTGGCCGCCAACCGCCGGGTCGTCCTGTCCGCGGCGCGGCGGATGACGTTCCTGCCGCTCACCGTCGCCGGGAAAAGCGTCTTCCGGTGGTTCGACGCGCTGGGCCTGCTGAACGCGCCGGCCGATTCGCCGGTCGGCCGGATCGTCCGGAAGCGGCCCGATCCCGTATTCGGGCTTGAGTTGAAGCGCCTGATCGCCGCGCGGCGGATCTTGCTCAAGCCGAGAGCGGTCCACGCTTCGGGACGGACCGTGCGTTTTGAAGACGGCTCGGTTGTCGAGGCGGACAATATCATCTGGGCGACCGGTTTCCGCTCCGATTACCTCTGGCTGCGGATTCCGGGCGCCCTGGACGACGCGGGCGCGCCGCTGCACGAGCGGGGCGCAAGCCCCGTGGACGGCCTGTACTACGTCGGGCTGCCGTGGCAGACGTCGCGCAATTCCGCGCTCATCGGCGGCGTCGGGCGGGATGCGGAAGCGGTTGTGCGCCGGATAGCGGCCGCGCGCGACGGGCGGGGCTGATCCGTTTTACAGGGGCAGACGTTCGGAATGGCCGTGTTCCTCCGCGCGCCGGCGCCAGATCGAGCGGAACAGGAGCGTGGTGGCGCTCTTCGCGCACCAGAGCGCGAACAGGGCGAAGAACGCGCCCCACACCGCGGCGGGAATGAACGTCTCCCGGCTCAGGTTCGCCGCGTCGCCGGCGGCCGCCGGGTCCAGGATCGCGATCGCGAGAATCGTGAAGGAGCTGATGACCGATTCGACCAGGCAGATGAACGCGACGAGCGAGGCGTAGAACACGCGCAGCCATCCCGGAGCCAGCAGGCAGATCGCCAGCGTGATGCCCGCGAAACCCGCGCACCAGATGATGCCGTACCCGTTGCGCACGAACAGGAGCAGCCCGAGCAGGGCGACGAGCGCGACGATGAGGAGCCCCGGCCGGTCGCGCCGGCCCGCCAGCAGGCGGAACAGCAGCCACGCGAACAGCGAGGCGCCCGTATAGCCGGCGAGCGAGATCAGGATCGACCGCCAGCCGGGCTGGATCATCGAGTGTGTGACGCCGCTCTGATCGGAATACAGTTCGATGTACAGGACGCTGCCCGAGAGAATCAGCGTCATGACGGCGTGGGCCATTTCGTGCACCAGCGTGTAGACGTTGCGGAAGTACTCCGAGAACGGAACCAGCCGGGTCAGCATCGCGGTGATCAGGACGAACGCCGCCATTTTCACCCAGGAGGACATGCGCGTTCCCCTTTTCGGAAGGAAGTTCTTACCTCATCATACCATATCCAGCTTCCCGCCATGGTAGCAAAAATAGCGGGCCGCGCGCAGACTGCGCAGTTTGTCGAGGGACTTTTCCGCCCGGACCGGGTCGAGGCAGAATTGCGGATTCGCGACGGCGAGCCGTCCGTTCTCGTTCACCGCCGCGTCGCCGGCGATCACGCTGTCCAGTTCCGGGATATGGAGGGAGATGTGCCCGGGCGTATGGCCGGGCGTCGCGATGACGCGGCACCGGCCGCCGAAAAGGCTGTCGCCGTCCCGCACGGTTTCGTCGACCGGGACATGCTTCAGTCCTTGCAACTGCCGGATGAACCACAGCCCGAATTCCCGCTGTTCTTCGGGCAGATGCTCCTGCATGTTCTCGGCCTGGACCAGCCGCTCGGCCTTCCGCCGGCCGCCGATGGCGTCCGCTTCCCGTTCGCTTGCGACGATGCGGATGCCGGGATACCGGGCCTTGAAATCATGCAGCGCCCCGATATGGTCGATATCGTAATGCGTGACGATGATGTGGGTCAGATCCGCCGCATTATACCCGTGCCTCGCGATCTCCCGCTCGATGCGCGGCAGAAATCCCGGATACCCGGTGTCGACCAGGGCCAGCGTATGCTCCGCCGCGATCAGGCTGGGATGGATCGCGTCGGCGCGGCCGTCGACTTCATACGCGATGTTCAGCTCGATAATCTCCATTCGGGAGGCTCACTCCTCATTCCGGTTGACTCCCCGTGGCTTCGCTCGCGGGAACACGTCGCCGCCGAACGCCCGCAGGGTGTTGGAACTTCCATTGTAGTCGACCGGATCGAACCGGTCCAGCGCCAGCCGGAAGCCCGATCCGACGCCTCGCCTGCGCGGACGGCGACGGGGCCTCCGTCACACCGTCACCCTGTCGCGCCAGTCGACACGGTAATCGTACAGCCAGGCGTTGGACTGGCGGCCCGCCTGCTTCAGGAAGAACGGCAGCATCAGATCGCGGAAGAACACCTGCACCGGATTCGTCGCGTGTTTGCGCTGCCCGATGCTGCGCGAATATTTGACGACCTTCTCCACCCGTTCGCGGCGCAGCAGCTCGAACTGCCGGAACGCCTGTTCCAGGCCGGCGTTGTCCCGGATGCACTTCGCGAGCACCAGCGCGTCCTCGAGCGCCAGCGACGCCCCCTGCCCCGCGTTGGGCGAAGTCGCGTGGATCGCGTCGCCGATCAGCACGACCGGCCCCTTGTGCCATCGGGCGACGGAGACGAGGTCGTAGATCGGATAGACGCCGATCTCGCTTTCCGTCGCGCGGATGATCTCCGGAACGGGACGGATTTCATTGCGGTACAGCCCCCCGATCACCCGGCGCCACTCCTCCTGCGGGATGGACTGCAGCTCCCGGCGCGTCGGCTTGCCCGGATAGTCGAGATTGCCGAACCAGTAGATCTCGCCGTCCCGCTTCACCAGATAGCCGAAGAACGCCTTCTTTCCGAACACCATGTGCTGGGTCGGGGCGTGCGGGATGTCGACGCCGCGCGCGTAGCCGCCGAAGCTGATCAGGCCGGTGTAATCCGGCTCGGCGGCGTCGGGAAGGATCAGCCGGCGCGTGCGCGAATGGATGCCGTCGCAGCCGACGAGCAGGTCGCCTTCATCGGAGGTGCCGTCCTCGAATACGGCGGTCGCCCGGTCGCCCGCAATCTTGAGATCCGCGAGCCGATTGCCGAATGCGATCGGGATGCCCTCGCGCTCGGCCGCCTCGCGCAACACCTTGTGCAGGAAGCCGCGCTTGACCGTGTACCCTTGCGGCTCGCCGGACGGATCTTCGATTTGGCCCAGAAATTTTCCCCTGCCGCTGTGGAAGCTCATCGCGCGCAGCTCGATGCCCTCCTCGCGGACGCGGCCGTCCACGCCCAGCTCGCGCAGGACGCGCATCCCGTTGCGCGCCACGTTCAGGAACAGGCCGGTATAGTCGTCGTGGCCCGGCTGCGCCTCGTAGATGCGCGGCTCGTAGCCGGCCCGCTTCAGGAACATCGCGACGGCGGGGCCGGCGATGCCGCAGCCGATGATGATCGCCTTCTTGTTCGCCATGGTGTCATTCTCCTTTCGATACGGGTGGTTGGTTTCATGGAATTATCTTAATTATTAAGATATCGTGCCGGACGGGTCGGACATTTGCATTCGGCGCCGGTCTGCTATATCTTAATGATTAAGATATCTGGATTCATCATACGCCAGAACGGGCGATTTGTCGATACCGCCGCGGACCGGAATGCAACCCGGACCGTGGTCGGGGCCAGACCGCCAGAATCGGAGGATGGAGTGTCCATGGATCATCGCGAGCCGGCTCATCCGGAACTGTTCAACGCGCTGCTGGAGGCTTCCCGGCGGCTGTCGACCCAGACCGTGTTCTTCCACCAGGCGGCCGCCAAATATCTCGGCCTTCACATCACGGACCACAAGTGCCTTGACATCGTGCTCGGGATGGGCCGGGCGACGGCCGGGCAGCTCGCCGAGCTGACCGGGCTCACGACCGGCGCCATCACCAGCGTCATCAACCGGCTCGAGAAGGCCGGCTTCGTCCGCCGGGCGAAGGACCCGAACGACCTGCGCGTCGTCTACGTCGAGCCGATCCCGGCCAATCTGCGGCCGCTCGGCGACATCTTCGGCCCGCTCGCCGAGGCGATGTCCGCGCTGTTCGCCCGCTACAGCGAAGACGAGCTGCGGCTCATTCTCGACTACACCGAGCGTTCGATCCAGGTGCTGGCGCGGGAGGCGGAGCGGCTTAGGGGATGAGGACGCGGTCGGTCCATTCAACCAAAATCGCGGCAAACGACGAGCTGGCGGACCTGATGTATGAACTGCGGGACCTGAGTCAATAGACAAGCTGAATGCCGGAATAAAAGCCCGACCATGCATGAATGGTCGGGCTGAACCGCCAATTTTAATTGAAAGACCTGGAACGTGAAGCAATATTCTCGTGATAAAAGGAAATCGCGTCATCCAACAAGTGTTTCAGATGTTCTTTCAATTCGAGCGCCTTGTCCCTTGCTTCCTCAGGCTTATAGCCGGCCTCAATCAGATAAGCGTAGGTGCTGACCATTTCGAGGAACTGGGAGCTTTGACGCGCCATGGTTTTCACCAGTTCACTGTCGATCGAAACCGCAAATCCGAGCTTTTCAAGCTGTTCCTTGAACTCCCGCCCCTTGTCCGTCAACTCGTATACATAGGTCTCGTCGACGATCGCCTCGTCCAGATAACCCTCCCGCTCCAAATCGTTCAGCTCCATTTGCAGTTCGGCAGAATAAGGACCGTAATGATGATACTCATATTTGAAGGGCATCCGGGCACCGGCCACTTTCAACAAATGAATCATCTTCTGTATTTTCTTTCGTCCGTGCACCTTGCCTACGGTGGAAAATACGCTCAGCACGCTGCCGGCCGCTTCGAACATCTGTTTCAACCTCCAAAAATTTTCACGCTATGCTCTTTCGGCATGAATAAACGCCTTATCGATATCGGCTTATTCCGAATAGCGTTCAAGATCTCCGACTTATTTGACAACTCGGTGCCAAAGCCTTTGTCATCATAACAATAAAATATACTCTGAAGCTTCACGTTCTTCCTGCTTTTCACCGGGCATTTGCTTTTGGAGGATGTAAGAGTCCTTGTACGAGCTGCTTTTTGCATCATCTTTCGCAAAATAATAACTCACATACAGCTCATCACCAAAATAACTCCTGACCTGTTCATACACTTCCAATTCATCCCTCTCACCCGTCATCAACACTTTGAAGAAATTCCGCTTCAGCATCCGGTTGCACAAATCGCTCAGGATCTCGTCCGGATGGTTGCGCCAAAGATGGAAGCAATACCAGGCGGTATGATCGGTGAGATTGAGGTAATGTCCAAGCGCTTTGTCAGTCTGTCCGCCACACCTCAAAACAGCCGCCAGATCTTCCGGCAAATCGAGATGGTCGTCCTTCGCGTGAAACAACTCCATGGCTCTCTTGAAGATTCGATCCACTATCAGTTCGGCGCTTCGTGTCGTCTTGTGAAAATAGACGTTCTTGTACATATAATAACGAGCCATGACAAAGTCTTCCGCGATGCTCAAGCCTTTATTCAGGTCCAATCCGACTTCAACTACGCCGTAGTGCTCACCGATGCGCAACACGTTGATCAACCATTCGAGATCAAAGGAACCGTAACCCGCACCGGTCATCTTGGAATCCCTCAGCAGATAGTCAACCCGGTCCGCATCAAGCTGGCTGGAGAGAAGCTTGACGGCCGCCTTTGAACGATGCGTACGTTGAATGATGTCCGTAATCTCGGCAGGATCAATGCCGTGTTTGCGCAACACACCGTTGACCTCGGTATCGCCATTGATGATTTCTACCGTCCAACGCTCATGCTTGATTCCGGTTGTGGTCTCCAGTGCGTGCGAAAATGGTCCATGACCCACATCATGCAACAACGCGGCCGCCAGCAATTGTCTGCGGTAATCGGCCAATTCGTCAATGTACGTTTTGAGCCTCTCTTCTTTCAAGCTTCGGATCTTGTCTACAAATCGTTTCGTCAAATGCGTAACGCCGATCGAATGGGCAAACCGGGTATGTTCCGCTCCGGGATATGTAAACGAAGAAAGTCCAAGCTGCTTGATATGCCTCAATCGCTGGAACTCCCGCGTATCCATCAATTCCAGGAGAAAGGCATCCTCTTTCTTATCGAAATAAATAATGTTATGAACCGGGTCACGGATGGCTTTCATGGAATCAACTTCCTTGACGGGAATGTATGTTCTCATTATATTGGATTAACCTTCAGATTTCAATAAAATTTTACATTTTTCTTCTTTGTATTCCTTTTTCCCGACTGATCCCACGCATAATCCCTTCCCCGCCTTCACATGCTAAAACATGCCAAACACACCACTCGGGAGGGCGCAACTTCATGACGAGCGACAAACTGCGCATCGGCATCATCCTCGACAGCACGCGCCAGGGGCGGGTAAGCCCGCAGGTGGGCGAGTGGGTGAAGACCATAGCCGACCGGCGCGGCGACGCGCATTACGAGATCGTGGACATCGCCGACTACAAGCTGCCGTTCCTCGGCACGACGGACGAGGCGGACCCCGCCATCGCCAGATGGAACGAGAAGCTGCACAGCCTGGACGGGTTCGTGTTCATCGTGCAGGAGTACAACCACAGCATCACGGGGGCGCTGAAGAACGCGCTCGATCTCGCGCGCGAGGCGTGGAACAACAAGGCGGCGGGCATCGTCAGCTACGGCTCCACCGGCGGGGCGCGGGCGGCGGAGCATCTCAGGGGCATCCTGGCGGAACTGATGATCGCGGACGTACGGACGCACCCGACGCTGTCCCTTTTCACCGACTTCGAAAACATGACCGTCTTCAAGCCAGCGGAACATCATCAGAACAACGCAAGCGAAATGCTGGATCATCTGATCGCCCGGAGCGGCGCGCTCATGCCGCCGCGGGCGAAAAACTATGCGGCCGCAACCAAATAAGCCGGTACAATCAGCGATCGCCCGGAGCGGCGCGCTCATGCCGCCGCGGGCGAAGAAGCAACCAATCGAGTAGGAAGGGCGGCTAGCCCCCGACCTCTCACACCACCGTACATGCGGGTCCGTATACGGCGGTTCCGAAGGTTAACAAAACTCAAGGCAACGAGAAAGCAGACTTTTCAGCCCTTTCGCTTCCCAGCAGGAAGACGGAAGGGCGTTGTTTGTGTTCCGGGACATTTCCCATGGACCACGCCGTGAGTTCGCCATGATTCGAGCTGCTAATTCAGGCACGCCGAGTGCACGGAGATTACGCAGTCCGGTCCGGGGTCTCTTCCACTGTTTCCACAGGCACATGCGCAGTCGCCTGCGAATCCATGCATCAAGGCTGCCACAGTGGTTCCTGGCGGCAGCCAATCGGAAATAACCGATCCAACCCAGCATGAAGCGGTTCAGTCGGTGAATCCGTTCTTCCATCGTCAGTGGGAGCGAGCGGTCCGTTATCTCCCGGACTTTCTCCTTGAAGCGCTGAATCGTCCCGGGAGCCAGACGGATCGTCGCCTGCTTGTTTGGCAGAAAGCCAAAGCCGAGGAACTTTCGGTTCCACGGCCGGTCCACCGCGCTTTTGTCCCGGTTCACTTTCAGTTTCAGCTTCCCTTCCACAAATCGGATCACCGATTCCATAACCCGTTCCCCGGCCCGTTTGCCGGCCGCGAAGATATTGCAGTCGTCCGCATATCATATCGGACGAAGCGCAGCCCTCGCCGGGTCCATTCTTTGTCCAGGTCGTCCAACAGGATGTTGGCGAGAAGCGGACTGAGCGGGCCGCCTTGCGGCGTGCCTTCCTCCGACCGCACGACCACACCCCGGCCATCACCCCGGCGTTCAGGTAGGCACGAATCCGTTTGAGCACCCGCTTGTCGTCTACCCTCCGCGCGACTCTCGCCATCAGGATGTCGTGGTTCACGCGGTCGAAGAACTTCTCCAGATCCATGTCCACGACCCATCGGAGTCCGCTTTGGACGCAGGCTTGCGCTTGCTTTACCGCATCGTGCGCTCTCTTCCCAGGCCGGAAACCGTAGCTGTGCCCTGAGAAATGCGGGTCAAAGATCGGTTCCATCACTTGCAGAAGCGCTTGCTGGAGAAGGCGGTCCATCACGGTCGGGATGCCGAGCAGCCGCACGCCGCCTCCGGGTTTGGGGATTTCCACCCGTCTGACCGGCGAGGGTCTGTACGTTCCCGCAAGGAGTGCGGTTTTCACCGCTTCCCAGTGGGTGTTCAGGTAAGCTTGTAACTCCGTTACCGTTACCCCGTCCACGCCGGGGGCTCCTCCGTTCCGGACCACTTTCCTGTAGGCTTTCAAGAGGTTTTCTCTCTCCAGCATCTTCTCCAGCAGGTCGTCCTGTGCTTTGCGAGAGGAAGGGGCGACTTGTGCCGGCGAAGAACTCGGCGCTCCGGCATACCCTTGCGGCTTCACCGCTTCTCTTTGCCGGCAGCTCTCTTGCGAGATATTCGGCTGTCTCTGCTCTTTGCGCGAACGCATCGGCTTCCTCTCTCCATTCGGTTCGGCCCTTCCGCTTTCCTTACGTCCAGTACTCGCGTACTATGACCTCTGCTGACTCCTGCGGATTCAGCGCAACCTCCCGATTGCGGTTACGAAGTGACTTCGCGTATTCCGCAGGCCTCCCCGGACAAGAGCGTCATCTTTCCGCCCGCGACCACTGGAGTTTGCAGGGCTGGCCCTTGGCGGCTTGGGATTTCGTTATGCTCAGGCAACTCATCCGACCAACCCTGCCTCAAATCCCGTTCGTGTACCTTGGCCCGTGCGTTTGCCTCCGGCTTCCTTCAGATTCGGCCTCACGGCCGACACCCTTGCCTTTGGCTAATGAGCCCCCATTCCGGACTTTCACCGTAGAGAGAACGCCCATGCCGGGCGTACAGAGACGACAAGCCCGCAGATGACGGATCTGCGGGCTTGTTTGTCAGCCGTTGTACCATTCCTTGATGCGGCTTGCGACTTGCTCTTTCGTAAATCCGAATTTCTCCATCAGGACATTGCCCGGAGCGGACGCTCCGAAATGGTCCAGCGCAATGATGAGGCCATCGAGCCCGGCGTAACGTTCCCATCCGAACGAGCTGCCCATCTCGATGCAGACGCGCTTCCGGATGTGCGGCGGCATGACGGAATCCCGGTACTCCCGATCCTGCTCTTCGAACAGCTCACGGGAAATCATGCTGATGACGTTCACCTTGATGCCCTGCTCTTCCAGCATGGCGGCCGCATCCATCGCCAGCGGCACTTCCGAGCCGGACGCGATCAGGAGCAGATCGGGATCGCCTTCCGGCGTCCGGACGCGGACGTAAGCGCCGCGATGTGCGAGCTCCAGCCCCTGCTCCGTTCCTTCCCTGACCGGAAGCGCCTGTCTCGTAAGCACGATCGCGCTCGGGCGGGTCCGCTCGCTGACGGCAATCTTGTAAGCCGCGACCGTCTCGTTCGCGTCGGACGGCCTGAGCACCAGCAAATTCGGAATGCTCCGGAGTCCGGGAAGCTGCTCGATCGGCTGGTGGGTCGGACCATCCTCGCCGACGGCGATGCTGTCATGGGTCAGCACGTAGATGACGGGCTGCTTCATCAGGGCGGACAGCCGCATCGCGGGCTTCATGTAATCGGAGAAGACGAAGAACGTCCCGCCGAAAACTTTCATGCCGCCGTGCAGCGACATCCCGTTCAGCGCGGCCGCCATCGCATGTTCGCGCACCCCGAACCAAATGTTGCGGCCCTGGTAGCTGCCGGGTTGATACGCTTCTTCCCCGCGGATCATCGTTTTGTTCGACGACGCCAGGTCCGCGGAGCCTCCGAGGAAATACGGAATGGCCGAAGCGAGCGCATTGAGGACTTTGCCGGAAGCGTCGCGCGTCGCTACCTTGTCTCCGACCTGGAACGCAGGCAGCGCGGCTTCCCAATTCTCCGGCAGTTCCCCGGCAAACGCCTTCTCCAGTTCCGCTGCCGGCTCCGGATAGGCCTGACGGTAGGCGTTCCACAGTTCATTCCAGGCCTGCTCCGCTTCCTCGCCGCGCTGCACCGCCTGCCGGAACGGTTCATGCACCGATTCCGGAATTTCGAACGGCGGGTACGGCCAGTTGTAGGTCTCCCTGACGAGGGCCACTTCCGCTTCGCCGAGCGGCGCGCCGTGGCTCTCGGAGGTTCCGCCCTTGTTCGGGCTGCCGTAGCCGATGATCGTCTTCACTTCCACGAGCGTGGGCTTGTCCGACTGCCGCGCCTTCTCGATCGCTTCGTGGATGGCGTGCAGATCGTTGCCGTCTTCCACGCGGAGGACCTGCCAGCCGTAAGCGGTGAAGCGATCGGCCACCTGTTCGGTGAATGCGTGCTTCGTCTCGCCGTCGAGCGAGATGTCGTTGGAATCATACAGCACGATGAGCTTGCCGAGCTGCAGATGGCCGGCCAGCGAAGCCGCTTCGGCCGCGACGCCTTCCATCAGGTCGCCGTCGCCGCACAGGCAGTAGGTGTAGTGGTCCATGATGTCGTAGCCTTCACGGTTGTAGCGGGCGGCCAGGAACCGCTCCGCCATCGCCATGCCCACCGCCATCGCGATGCCTTGCCCCAGCGGGCCGGTCGTACATTCCACGCCCGGGGTGTGCCCGTACTCCGGATGGCCCGGCGTGATGCTTCCCCATTGGCGGAATTGCTTAAGCTCATCCACGCTCACATCATATTGGAAGAGATGCAGCAAGCTGTACAGCAGCATGGAACCGTGGCCGGCGGACAGGACGAACCGGTCGCGGTTCCACCAGTTCGGATTCGAAGGCCGGAAGTTCAGGAAACGGCTCCACAGCACATACGCCATCGGCGCCGCGCCCATGGGCAGCCCCGGATGCCCCGAATTCGATTTCTCGATCGCGTCGATGGACAGCATCCGGACGGCATTGACGGCCATCCTGTCTTTGTAGCCGTACATCACGCGTTTCCTCCGTCAAGCGCAAGTCCCCCGGGCACCTGGGCCCAATCCTTCAGGAATCGCTCGATGCCGATGTCCGTGAGCGGATGTTTCCACAACGTCGGGAACAGCGAGCCCGGAATTGTCGCGATGTGCGCTCCGGCCAGAGCGGCCGCCTGCACGTGCTCGATGTTCCGGACGCTGGCCGTAATGATTTCCGCCGGATATTTATAATTTTCGAGAACGGTCCGAAGGTCACGAATCAGCTTCATGCCCTCGATCCCGGTATCATCCAATCTGCCAACGAACGGGCTGATGTAGGTAGCACCGGCCTTGGCGGCCAGCAGTCCCTGAGCAGCCGTGAAAATGAGCGTGACATTCGTCTTGATGCCGTCTTGCGACAGCTTGTAGGTCGCTTCCAGCCCGTCTTCCGTCATCGGGAGCTTGATGACGACATTGTCGGCCCAGCGCGCCAGTTCGTGCGCTTCCCTGATCATGTCCTCCGCGCGGACACCGATGACTTCCGCGCTTACGGGGCCTTTGACTTCCTTGCAGATATCCTGAATGATGTCTTTGAAAGGCCGTTTTTCCTTCGCGATGATGGAGGGATTGGTCGTCACCCCGTCCACCAGCCCGAGCCGGTTGATTCTCTTGATTTCCTCCAGGTTTCCCGTATCGAGGAAGAATTTCATGTCTGGTACTCCCTCCTATCCATGTTTCAATTGTCGCGGCAAGCAGCCGTCTGTCTAATGATGCGACGTGACGAAGTGCATCCCCCGGCCGAGGCTGTAGGTGACCAGCGAATGCGTCGTCTGCGTGCCGTCGCGACCGCGCCCGACCCCGTTCAGCATGACGCCCGTCGTTACGCCGGTGGCGATGAAAATGCAATCGTCCGTGGCCACCAGTTGGTCCATCGACAGGGGCGCGTCAGGGTTTTCGATCCCCATGGCCCTGCACCGCTCCCGTTCCTCGCTGTTTGCCGGGAGCAGCTTCGCTTGCATTTCGCCGCCCAGGCACTTGAGCGCCACCGCCGACAGGACGCCTTCCGGCGCTCCGCCGATTCCGACAAACAGATCGATTCCGGTGGATTCGACCGCCGTCGCGATGGCGCAGGTCACGTCCCCGTCGGTGAACAGTTTCGCCCTTGCGCCAATCCCTTTTATCTCTTCGAGGATATGGGCGTGCCGTTCTCTCTGCTGTACGAATACGGTCAATTCGGACGGGTCTTTGCCAAGCGCGTCCGCCACATTGCGCATATTTTCGGCGATGGAACGTTCAATATCGATACTGCCCTTTGCCTTCGGACCAACCGCCATTTTGTACATGTACATATCGGGTGCGTGAAGCAGCGTTCCCCGCGGGGCCGCGGCGATGACCGTCGTCGAATTCTCCTGGCCGTAAGCGACAAGGTTCGTCCCTTCCAGCGGATCGACGGCGATATCCAGTTTCGGTCCCCGGCCCGTGCCCAACCGCTCTCCGATATGGAGCATGGGCGCTTCGTCCATTTCACCTTCACCGATCACGACGGTGGCGTCCATCTCCATCTTGTTGAGCATCTGGCGCATGGCGCTCGTTGCCGCCTGATCGGCTTCGTGTTTGTTGCCGCGGCCGATCCACGGATAGGAATCCAGGGCAGCCGCTTCGGCAACCTGCAAAAAATCGAAGAGCAGTTCTTTCATCCGGGTCACATCACTTTGTGGACATATTGAACGAACGTATCGAAAATGTAGTACGCCGACACCGCACCCGGATCTTTGTGGCCGAGGGAGCGGTCACCCAGACGGCTGGACCGTCCCAGCTGCGACAGCAGGTTCTCGGTCGACTTCATGCCCTTCTCCGCTTCGACAAGCGCCTTGTCGAATACATCCTGTTCTCCGCCCTGCGACTTCAGGACGTCGAGCACCGGATACCAGGTATCCATCATCGTCTTGTCCCCGACTTTGGCTTTGCCGCGTTCCTGGATGCCCTGGATCGCCGCTTCCCAGAACGACACGAGGTCTTCACGCGTCAGCTCGGTCTTGCCCTGCAGCGCAGCGGACCCTCTGATGAACGCCGTGGCGTACAGCGGCCCGACGGAGGAACCGACAGCGTTCAGGAACGCCATGGCGACTTCCTTCAGCAGGGCGCCGCAATCGCCGGCCGAGGAATCCCGGACTTTGTCGGCAACGGCCTGCCAACCGATGGACATCGTCACACCGTGGTCGCCGTCGCCCAGTTGGCGGTCCAGCTCGGACAGCTCGTCTTTCACTTCCTCGATGCGACCTGCAATCTCGAGAAACATCTGTTTGAGTTGTTCAAATGTCATGGCCATGGCACACATTCTCCTTATTTCTGAACGTACATCGGCGTGTCAACCGGGTGGTCGATCATCTGGATGAGCTCGTCGTCCAGTTTCATGACCGAGACCGAGCAGCCGCCCATTTCAAGGGACGTGACGAACTCGCCGACGAACGAACGATAGATTTCAACGCCGAGCTCTTTCAGCCGTTGCTCCACCCGCCGGAACATGATGAACAGTTCCATGTACGTCGTCGAACCGAGACCGTTCACCAGGACGGCCACGCGTTCGCCGGCGCTCACGGGCATGTCTTCGAGAATCTTGTTGAGCAGCTCGTCTGCCGTTTCATCCGCCGTTTTCAGCTTGCCGCGCTGGACGCCCGGCTCGCCGTGGATGCCCAGGCCGATCTCCATTTCGTCCTCCCCGAGCACGAAGCTGGGCTTTCCGGTCTGCGGCACGGCGCACGGAGACAGCGCTACGCCCATCGTCCGGACGTTGGCGTTCGCTTTCCGCGCAACGCGGACCACATCGTCAAGCTTCATGCCCAGGTCGGCAGCGGCTCCCGCGCATTTGAACACGAAGAATCCGCCCGCGATGCCGCGGCGCTTCTCGATCACCGGGGACGAAGCGACGTCGTCCGTCACCAGCACCGTCTCGACCCGGATGCCCTCCATGGATGCCAGTTCGGCCGCCATGTCGAAGTTCATGCAGTCGCCTGCGTAATTGCCGTACATATAGATAACGCCTTCGCCGCCGTCAATTGCTTTCGTGCAAGCAAGGATCGGATCCGGCGGAGGCGATGCGAAAACATTGCCCACGGGCGCTGCATCGACGAAACCTCTCCCGATCAGACCCATGAAGGCCGGTTCGTGACCGGAACCGCCGCCGATGAGGACGCCGACTTTGCCCGGGCGCACCGTATCGACACTGACCACGGAACGCTTGTTCTCCGGCAGTACCCGGACATGGCGGGGATAGGCAGCGGCATAGCCTTCGATCATTTCATCAACAACCTGATTTGGAACATTGATCAGCTTCTTCACGCCATTCACTCCTCCCCATTTGCTCTTCGAATTGCATGATTTTCTCCACTTTGCGCGCCGAATTGCCGCCCTGGAATTCCGAATTGAGCCAGGCTTCCACCACTTTGAGCGCCGCTTCCGGCCCGATGACCTTCGCTCCGAGCGTCATGATTTGCGCGTTGTTGCTTTTCCGTGCGCGTTCCGCCGAGTACGTATCGTGGCATTGGGCGGCCCGGATTCCGGGTACCTTGTTGGCGGCAATGGCAACGCCGATACCGGTGCCGCAAACCAGGATTCCGCGATCCAGGTTGCCATTCTTGATTTCCAGGGCCACGGCCGTTGCGACGTCGGGATAATCCACCTCTTCGCGGGAATAGCAACCCATATCCACGTATTCGATGGCCTTCTGATCCAGGTATTGCTTGATGTATTCCTTCAGATCGTAGCCGTTATGATCGCTGCCAATCCCGATTTTCATTCGGCACTCTCCATTTCCTCTCTGTTTCTTCTTCACATTTCCATAGATAGGACAAATGTGATATCATGATAATGCTGTCTCATTTTCTCCCCTTCTCTTCAATTGGAGGAGGGAGGGGAAGCGGAAGGATTGCCGGTCAGGTAATCCTTCTTTTTTTCGCTTCCCCCGTCAGACTCAGTTGTTCATGAATTCGTCGACGTTTTCAGGCGTAACGAGTTGGAACGGAATCCAGTACTCATTCTCGATTTGCTCGCCTTTCAGGTACTTCACGGCGACTTCGATGGACATTTCGCCTTGGCCCTTGGCGTCCTGGAATACCGATGCGTTCATGCGGCCGTCCTTCACGGCTTGCAGCGCGTCGGCGATGCCGTCGACACCGATGACCGGAATCGCGTTGCGGTCGTTCAGACCTTTGCCTTCCAGAGCCTGGAGCGCGCCGAGCGCCATTTCGTCGTTTTGGCCGACGACGGCGTTGATTTGGCCATCGAACGTTTGCAGCCAGTTTTCCATCAGCGAGAGACCTTCAGCACGGGACCAGTTTGCCGTCTTTTCCGCCAGCACCTTGATGTCCGGATACTTTTCAAGGATGTTGTGGATGCCTTCACGGCGTTGAATTTGCGCCGATTGGCCGATCGGACCTTCGAGAATGACGATGTTGCCCTTGCCGCCGATCTTTTCGGCGATGAACTCCATTTCCATTTCGCCGGCCGTTACGTCGTTCGAACCGACATAGGAGGTCAGCTTGTCGCTGTTGACGCGGGTGTTGACGCCGATGACCGGGATGCCTGCGTCGACAGCCTTGTCCACTGCCACGGCCATTGCCTCAACGTCAACCGGCGAGAAGACGATGGCGTCGAAACCTTGCGCAATCATGTTCTCGAATTGGCTGATTTGCGTGTTGACGTCATAGTTGCCGTCGAAGATTTCGATGTCCACGCCGAGTTCGGCTGCTTTTGCCTTTTGCGCGTCGCTGATGAGGACCGTGAACTCGTTCTTCAGGGCGTAGTGCGTAACACCGATTCTGAACTTCTTGCCGCTGTCTCCGGACGAGCTGCCGCTTCCGGACTCGGAGGATGCGCTGCCGCCGGACGATTGACCGGAGGAGCTGCCGGACGACGAATCGTTCTTAGAGGAGGAGCAGCCGGCCAGAACCAGCACGAGGCACAGCACCAACATCAACAGACCTTTCCAATTGACCGCTTGTCTCATTTTCTCATCCTTCTCTCTTTCATTTGATCTCTTTCAATCAGTGGATGGTATAACCGCCGTCTACGAGATACGTTGCCCCCGTCGTGAAGCTGGAAGCATCCGATGCGAGCAGAACCACGACGCCGCCAAGCTCCTCGGGATTCCCCAGTCGCTTCATCGGGACGTAGTTCAGCACATGTGCCAGTTCACCTCCTTCCTCGAAAATCGGTTTCGTCATGGCGGTCTTCATGTAGCCCGGCGCGATCGCGTTGACGCGGATGTTGTATTCCACCCATTCCGAAGCCAGGCATTTGGTGATCATGGCAACGGCCGCTTTCGAGGCGTTGTATGCGCATTGTGCTTCCGTATTGGCGATGAAGCTGGACATCGATGCGATGTTGACGATCGATCCGCCGCCGTTCTTGATCATGTGGGTAGCCGCATGTTTCGCGCAGAGGAACACGCCGTTGACGTTCACATCGAACGTGCGCTGCCAATCGGCCAGGGATTGATCGAGTGCCTTGATCTTCTGGCAAATGCCGGCGTTGTTGACCAGCACGTCAATCTTGCCGAACTTCTCGATGATGGCGTCGTACATCGCGATGACCTGCTCTTCGTTCGCCACGTTCACCTGGAGCGCTTGCGTTTGCACATTGTACTCGCGCGCGATCTCCTCGGCAGTCTGCTTCGCCAGATCCAGGTTCATGTCCGCGATGACAATGTCCGACCCCTGCGCGGCCAGCGCCTGGGCCATCGATTGGCCGAGGCCCGTGGCGGCGCCCGTCACCAGCGACACTTTGCCCGTCAGATCAAACATGTTCTTGAAGTTCATTTTCTCTTCGCCTTCCTTTACAAGAGGTTTATGGTTAAGAAAAACTTTGGACGATCAACCTTTGCGGCTCTTCTGCGAGTCGATCAGAACCGCGATCGCAATGACCAGACCTTTGACAATGAGCTGATAGTAGGAGGAGACGTTCAACAGGTCCAGACCGTTGTTGATGACACCGATCAGCAGCACGCCGATCATCGTGCCCCACAGTTTGCCTTTGCCCCCGTTCAGGCTCGTGCCGCCGATGACGACCGCGGCGATGGCGTCCAGTTCGTACGATTGGCCGGCTTGCGGCAGGCCGCTGGTGACGCGGGAAGTCAGGATGATCCCGGCGAGACCCGCGAGCAAACCGCTGATAGCGTAAACAAAGATTTTCACGCGCTTGACGTTGACACCCGAAATGACGGCCGATTCTTCATTGCCGCCCACCGCGTAGACGTAGCGGCCGATTCGGGTCCGATACAACACGAAGGTGCTGATGAGAAAGACGATCAGCAGAATCCACACCGGAACCGGAACGCCGAGCAGCGTTCCGCCGCCGATCCATTTGAACGAATCCGACAGCCCCGGGATGGGACGGCCGTCGCTGTACACGAATGTCAGCCCCCGCGCGGCGCTCATCATGCCGAGTGTGACAATGAACGGAGCCACATACCATTTCGCCACGACGATACCGTTGATCAGACCGAGCACAAGTCCCGCGGCCAGCCCCGCCAGGATGGCGACCCAGTCCGGATAAGCGCCGCCCTGCACCAGGCTGGCGGTGACGACGCCGGAAAAGGCGAGCACCGCGCCGACTGACAGGTCGATCCCCGCCGTCAGGATGACGAAGGTTGCGCCCAGGGCAAGCAGGCCGTTGATGGAAACCTGCCGCAGCACGTTCATGATGTTGTTGAAGGTAAGGAAGTTCGGGCTGATGATCGACAGCAGAAGAATGATGAGCAGCAGGGCAATGACAATGCCGTATTCCCTGAAAAACTGCCTGGAATTGAACTTCTTCGCGTTCAGCCCCGAGTCCAACGCTTTAGACGGTGCTTCCGACATGCTATTCGCTCCTTACAAGATGTTGGCCCGTCGCCAACTCCATGATCTTTTCCTGTGTTGCTTCGTCCCGCTCCAGCACACCGGCCACCGTGCGGTTGTGGAAGACCACGACCCGATGGCTCATGCCGATGACTTCCGGCAGTTCGGACGAAATCATGATGATCGAATACCCTTGATGCACGAGTTCATTCATCAATTTGTAGATTTCGGTCTTGGCACCGATATCGATCCCCCGGGTCGGTTCATCCATGATGAGGATCCGGGGATTCGTCATCAGCCACTTGGCGATGACAACCTTCTGCTGATTTCCGCCGCTCAGGAATTTAACCCATTGATCCCGGCTTTGCGATTTGATCCGCAGCATCTGGATGTATTCTTCAGCCACTTTGTTCTCTTGCCTGTTCTGCAGAACGCCGATCCGGCTGGACACCTTCGGCAGCGACGAAATGGTGATGTTGTGCTTGATCGATGCCAGAAGATTGAGCCCCTGAACCTTGCGGTCTTCGGTGACGAACGCCAGCCCGCTCCCGATCGCTTCAGCCGGTTTCCTGAAGCGGATCGGCTTGCCTTCCAGCAAGATTTCGCCGGAATCGAACGGCACGATGCCAAAAAGCGCTTCCATGACTTCCGTACGTCCGGAGCCCATCAGGCCCGCAAACCCCAGGATCTCCCCTTTTCTGAGCTCGAAGCTGACGTTGTGGAACCATTTGTGCTTGGTCAGCCCCTTGACTTCGAGCACCACTTCGCCCGGTTCGGGCCTGTTGCCGGGGAAAATATCCTTCAGTTCGCGTCCGACCATCATGGTGATCAGTTCTTTGTTGTTGGTCTCGCCGGCCGGCTTCGAATCGATGAACTGTCCGTCCCGCAGCACCATGATGTCGTCGGAGATCTCAAAAATTTCATCCATTTTGTGCGAGATATAAATGATGCCTTTGCCCTTGGACTTGAGGTCGCGGATGACCCGGAACAGTTGGTGCACTTCCCGGTCCGTGATTGCCGAAGTCGGCTCGTCCATGATGATGATGTCGGAGTCGTATGAAACCGCTTTAGCGATTTCGACCAATTGAATGTCCGACACTTTCAAATCTTTCATTCTGGTTTTCGGATCCAGCGGAATGCCGATCTGATCGAACAGTTCCCTGGTTCGCCGATACATTTCCGCATACCAGACCACACCCATCCGGGTCGGTTCGCGTCCGAGGAAGATGTTCTCGGCTATGGTCATTTCGTCAATGGGCGTAAGCTCCTGGTGGATCATGGAGATTCCCAGATTCAACGAGTCCCGGGGACTGTTGATGGTGACGCGCTCCCCCTTGATCAGAATCTCGCCCTCATCCGGCCGATAGATTCCCGACAAGATTTTCATCAATGTCGATTTTCCCGCACCGTTTTCCCCCATCAGCGCAAGAACCGAACCCGGCCGGAGGCGGAGAGAGACATTCTGGAGAGCGTAAGTCCCCGAGAAACTCTTGGATATGGACTTCATCTCCAACAAATACTCCATCTCAACCCTCCGTTCGAAAACAAAAGAAATCAAATGAAATGCAGGCAAACAGGGTGAAGTTTCCTATTGTTACGTTTAATTTTATTTTGGCCTTCGTATTTTGTCAACAATTCTTTCTTTCGTTTTCGATTGAAATGCTTCATTTGTGGAAATCACTTTCGTTTATAAGCGGTGTCCTTCCTATTTTTTATGTGATATTTCGACAAGTCCATAGATTCAGGCTATATTGAGGCCAGGAACTTATGCGGCCGTTGCTGTTCCAACCTTTACTGCCTGCTGTTTTTTTCGTGCGCTTTTCAATTTGGCGCTTTTCAACTTCTTATTTGTTTCTTTTAATTGTTTTTGAAATATTTACGTATAATTTCGTTTAAGGTTTACGAATTTCCGTTTTGGTGATACATTTAATAATAATCAAAGGGACTCGTAGCGTGTTTGCTGGAGGAAATGTAATAATATACAACGAAGGGTTGTATTATCGTATTTTCGGAGGGTTTTCCTGATGAAAATGTTCAGTGAGGAAAGAAGGAAACGCATACTTGACTATTTGTCACGTCATAACCGGGCCACGGTGAAAGAACTTGCCGAAATTTTGAATGTATCCACGGTGACGCTGCGCGCCGATCTGAACTATCTGGAGTCGGAAGGATTGGTGCAAAGGACGCACGGCGGCGCCACCCTGATCGAATCGAAATCCGAGTTTCAGCCGATGACCAGTTTCTCGGTGCGTGAAAAGACCAATCAGTTGGAGAAACAGGCCATCGGCAAAATCGCCGCCGATATGGTCAGCACCGGCCAATGCATTATTCTGGACGCAAGTTCCACCTGTCTGGAGATGGCCCGGACGCTGGTTACCCAACAGAAACGGTTGACCATTCTGACGAACGGCGTCGTGACTGCCATGGAATTGAGGGAAAATCCCCAATTTACGGTCATCATGATCGGCGGAATTCTCCGGCTCGGAAGCGTGGCGATCGAAGGCACCATAGGAACGCACATTTTGAATGAGATCAACGTGGACATCATGTTTACATCCGCCAGAGGATTCGGATATAACGACGGACTGACGGATTTCAACGTCTATGAAGTCGAGCTCAAAAAATCGATGGTGGCGAGCGCCAACAAATTGGTCGCGCTGCTTGATCACTCCAAACTGGGCCGCAGCTCCATCGCCTCTTTCGCGTCCCCCCAGGACATCGACACCATCGTGACGGATTCCGGCGTTGCCGAAGAAGATTTGCACAAACTTCAGCAACTTGGAATCGAGGTAGTCGTAGCTTGACTCTACATAAAACAAGAGCCCCGTCTCCTTCCCGTGCCAACGTGCGAAGTTGAATGGGGCTCTATTATTTGGGCTTGTTGCAAGGCGCCGAAAAATAAGTACCGGCACAACCGTGCCGGTACCCGTATTTTCTCATGCGCCCGCCGACTCCGCGGCCTTCGCCGCGCGAATCTTCCGGATGTTGGCGCGGATCAGCACCGTGGTCGCGAGCGCGACAGCCAACAGCACCGCAAAGACGTAGAACGTCATGTCGTAATTCTGGCTGCTGTCATACAGCGAGGCGACCAGCATGGGGCCGACAACCCCGGCCGCCGACCATGCCGTGAGCAGGAAACCGTGAATCGCACCGAGCTGCTTCGTGCCGAACAGGTCGCCGATATAGGCGGGGAGTGACGCGAATCCGCCGCCGTAGCACGTCATGATGAACAGAATGAAAATCTCGAAGACGATCGCATTCGTGACGCCGGGCAGAATCAGGAACAGGACGAGTTGGGAAGCGAAGAAAATCGTGAACACATTCGTTCTTCCCCAATAATCCGACAGCGCCGCCCAGCCGATGCGTCCGCCGCCGTTGAACAGCCCCATGATGCCGACCATCGTGGCCGCCGCGGCCACCGACATGCCGACCTTGTCCTGCGCCATCGGCGAAGCGACGGAGATGATCATGATGCCGGACGAAATATTGACGAACATCATGACCCACAGCATCCAGAACCGGCCCGTGCGCAACGCTTCGACAGCCGTAAGCTGGGCGAGATCCTCCGGCGCCTTCCGTTCGCTTCCCGACGCCCGCTTCTCCAGCATGCCCTTCGGCATCCAGCCTTCCGGCGGTCTCGCGATATACAGCGCACCGGACATCATCAGCACGAAATAGGCCGTCCCGAGAATGTAAAACGTATTCGCCACCCCGACCGCATTAATGAGTCTCGCCGCGACGGGGCTGCAGATCAGCGATCCCGCACCGAACCCCATGACCGCCATGCCGGTTGCGAGTCCCCTGCGGTCCGGAAACCATTTCACCAATGTGGAGACCGGCGAGATGTATCCGATCCCGAGACCGATGCCGCCGATCACGCCGTAGCACAAATAATAACCCGTGAGCGATCCGAGATGAACTGCGAGTCCCGTCCCCAGCATGCCGGCGGAAAACAGGATCGCCGACACCGTCGCGGACTTCCTCGGACCATACTTCTCGACGAACCTACCGAACGCGGCCGCCGACAATCCCAGGAAGCAGATCGCCAGCGTGAACGACACGGTCACCTGTTTGTTGTCCCAGCCGAACTGGTCCATCAGCGGATTTTTGAAAACGCTGTACGCATACACCGAACCGATGGAAAGATGAATCGAGACGGCGGCCAACGCGATCAGCCATCTGTTTTTCTGTTTCATGCTGCATCATCCTTTGACATTGGTTAGTGTGACGTCTTGCGCGTCTGACCTTGAAAGATCCCGCGCTTTCATTTTAGTGAAAGCGTTTCATTCAGGATGTGATTGCCATCACCCTGGCGGCGGTATGACGGCCGAACTGCTGCCGCCGCCGGATTACCGTCGGGCAAAGCCGCTGTCCTAATGCCGCGCGACTGCTATAATAGACCTCATATTTGAACGGGCCTGCCCCGGTGAAGGAGAATGGACATGAAACCCACCCTGGTTTTCGACAAATGGAAACGGCACGGCATTACGGTGTTGGGCGGCTTGCTCATCGGAGCGGGCGTTACGGACGCCATATTGGCGACCAATGCGGCGGATCTGGATCAGATCGCGCGGGGACTTACCATTTTCAGCGCCGGGCTCACCATTCTGGTTGTGCATGATACCGCCAGGACCCAGAAGAAAACGGAGCTCAGGCAACAGGAGTACCAACTGAAGCTGTCGAAGATCGAGCACATGCTCCTTGAAATGCAACAATCCCGTAAAATGACGGAAGCGCAGCAACAGGAGATCCTCCGGTTGCTGCGCAGGTCCGACCGTTGAAAAAACCGCTTGCCCTTGTCATGGAAATGCCCGCTCTTCCCGAGCGGGCATTTCACCTGTCCCTATGATGTTGCCGCCACCGCCGCTTCCCCGCTCCACGGGAGAGGCGGCAACAGCCGTTCCTTCACGGCTTTGATGGAACCGGTCGGCATATGGAGCAAGTCCGCGCCGCCGCCCCGGAGCAGCGCGACCCAGTCCTCGCTCAATGGCACCGAACGCCCCCAAATGTACGGGTCGGCATTTTGCTCCGGATCGGTCGCATCGAGCCGCCGGATGCCGCCGTCGCCCCCGACGATCCGCCACCCGCCATCCTCGGCATATTCAAGCACGCTGCCCCGGGTCAGCGGAAGCGAGTGGATCGCCGGCTCCAGGGCTTCCAGCTCCCCGGTCGCCCAATCCATCACGCGCCGCTCTTTCGCGATATCGTTCGGTCCCGTGATGTATTCGAGGTGCAGCTTGCCGCCGTCGATGAACCGGACGCGTTCGGGATAGTACTCCCAGACCGGCTCACTGTCGAAGAACACTCCCCGGTATACCCTCGGCTCGGGATCCGTCACCTTCTCGTACAAATACAGATCCCCTTCCAGCTCCCGCGAATCGTTCCGCCGCAGCGTCACCACGGCCAGCCGGCCGGTGGGCGCGTGATAGTCGTAGTACACCCAATCGACCGGCGCGGACGCCGTCCAGACCTCGTGTTCCACCCCGGTTTCGACATCGTAGCGCAGGATGGACCGATGCCAGCGGTAAAGCAGCGCGTCCTCGCCCTTCAGCCACACCGGCGAGTCCAGGTACAGCGTCTTGATCCGCTTGCCCGCCTTGTCGAGCAGGACATAGTTGTAGACGAACATGCTCTCCCGCACCGTCGTCTCTTCCGCGAGCACATACTTCCCGGAAGGCGAGCGGTTCAGCCGGGTGTACGAAATGAGGGTGTTCAGGTACGTCTCCCGTTTGCCCGTCGACGGATCGAGGAACGCGAATGTTTTTCGACGGGTCGGTTGAATCATGAGGCTACCGGATGACGCGGGCTCCCGGTAAATGCCGTCCGCCGCCCGGGCGCGATGGAAATTGAGAAAAAGGCGGTCGTAGTCTTCCATGACGGCCTGTTCGTCGAAGGTGAGCCGCACCGTCACCTGCCGGTCGGAATGCCAGTCGTACTCGACCTCGAGGCCTTCCATGTCAAAATCAAGCGCCTCGACGCTCGCGCGGTCCACCGGATGGGTGAACGTCACATTGTACGCGTGCGTCTCGCCCGCCAGCAGATAGTCGCGGACGCCCCGCTCCAGGATCGCCGTGTCCGCGTCCGTCGGCCGGGAAATCTCGTAGCGGAAGGGCACTTCGCGCAGGAACCGGTAGGTCCGCTTCTCGCCGTCCGCGGGATCGGTGATCTCCAGCTCGTATACGCCGATCTCGGCCGATGAAAAATGAAGCACCACCTCAATCGCGCCGCTCTGGAGGGAACGGACGGCCAGTTGATGCCGCCAGCTTTCCATCCGCCCGATGGATTCGGACGACCAATATCCCGTGAACCAGCTTTCCGACAGGGCGTTCAGGTCCTGCAACGTGAGTTTCCCGACGCGGTCATGATTCGCATAGAGCCGGCACGTGACCGTCTCTTCCTCGATGGAAACGGGGTAGGCGCCGCCGGGCTTCAGCGTCCGGTTCCCGCAGTGCAATTCTCCGTCCCATTCCGCCAGGAGCGTGCGCAGGGTCATCCCGTCCGCGGCTGCGGCGGATTCGGTTGAGGGGTCGGAGGCCCGCTCCCCGATCGCGCCCTCTTCCTGCGGCACCACCGTGGTCTGCTCCTCCGTCGCCGCCTCTCCCCCGTCCTTCCCCTCGCAAGCGGACAGCGCCAGCGCGGCCGCCAGCAGAATCGCACTCAGGCAGAAAAGTCTCCGCCTTGACCGGTCCGTTATCGTTCCGCGCATCTTCGGGTTTCCTGCTCCTTCGTCGGATTCTTCCTGCCTAATTTGACGCCGCCGATCCAGGGAAGGTTTTGTAATGAATATATCGAAATGTGAAGAAGAGAATCTCTGAATCTGGTTCCAAAGATTCATGGTAAGATAGGATAGAAAGAGCAGACAGAGAGAGGCTGATCGCAACCATGCTTACCGGCGAAATTCGCAACAAGGTGGACAAGATCTGGACGGACATCTGGGCGGGCGGCATTACCAACCCGATTACCGTCATCGAACAGTTAACCTATCTGATGTTCATCCGCTCATTGGACGAGAAGGAACTGGAGAACGAGCAGCTTGAAGCGCTGACCGGGGAACCCGTGCCGAAAATTTTCCCGCAGGATGCCGAAGGACAGTCGATGCGGTGGAGCAAGTTCCGGACGAAGGACCCGCGGGAAATTTTCGATATCGTGAGCAACAAGGTGTTCCCGTTCATCAAGACGCTGGGCGGCGATCAGGCGACGGCTTTTTCGCGTTACATGCAGGACGCGGTCTTCATCATTCCGACGCCGCAGGTGCTGCAGAAGATCATCACGGGGCTGGACGAGCTGTACGAGCATGACATCAAGGATCTCGACATGCAGGGCGACCTGTACGAATTCATGCTGAGCAAGCTGTCTACGGCGGGCCAGAACGGCCAATTCCGCACGCCGAAACATATCCGCGACTTGATGGTGCGCCTGCTCAGGCCAACGCCGGATGACCGAATCTGCGACCCCGCGTGCGGAACGGCCGGCTTCCTCGTGTCCGCGGCGGAGTACATCCGGGAAACTCACGGCGACCGAATGACGCCGGAGCAATGGGAGCATTTCTCGTCATCGCTCATGACGGGCTTCGACACCGACCGGACGATGCTGCGCCTTTCGGCGATGAACCTGATGCTGCACTCCATCTCGAATCCGAGGATCGATTATCTGGACAGCGTGTCGAAGGACAATCACCACACGTCCGAGTTCAGCATCATCCTCGCCAATCCGCCGTTCAAGGGAACGATCGACGCCGAGAGCATTCATGACAGCCTGAAGGCGGTCACCAACACGAAGAAGACGGAGTTGCTCTTCGTCGCGCTGTTCCTGCGCATGCTCCGCAAAGGCGGCCGCTGCGCCGCGATCGTGCCGGACGGTGTTCTGTTCGGCACCTCGAACGCGCATAAAGCATTGCGCAAGGAACTGGTGGAGAACCACAAGCTCGAGGCCGTCATCTCCATGCCAAGCGGCGTGTTCAAGCCGTATGCGGGCGTCAGTACGGCGATCCTGGTGTTCACGAAGACAGACGCCGGCGGCACAGACCAAGTCTGGTTCTACGACATGAAGGCTGACGGCTACTCGCTTGACGACAAAAGAAACCCGATCAAGGAGAACGATATTCCGGATATCCTCACCCGTTTCCACAACCTCGAGGCCGAGAAGGAACGCAAGCGGACGGACCAAAGCTTCTTCGTGGACAAGGACTCAATTGCGGCGAATGATTATGATCTGTCGATCAATCGGTACAAGGAGATCGTGTACGAGAAGGTGGAATATGACCCACCGGCCGTGATCCTGGACCGTCTGGAGAAGCTGAACGCCGAGATCGCATCGAAGATGCGGGAGCTGAGGGGGATGCTCGGTGAGTAAGTGGGAGAAGGTTCGGTGGAGTGACGTAATAAAGATTCAGAACGGAAAAAACCACAAACACGTAGAAAATCCAAACGGGAAATATCCCATATACGGCAGCGGCGGAATTATGGGGTATGCAGAGGACTACCTGTGCGAAGCAGAAACCGTTGTATTGGGTCGGAAAGGAAATATCAATACTCCCATTTTTGTCTCAGAGAAATTCTGGAATGTTGATACCGCGTTCGGACTGGTCGCTGACAAAAAACGATTGTTTCCAAAATATCTGTTTTACTTTTGCCAAAGATTCGATTTCGAAAGACTTAATACCACAGTTACAATACCGAGCTTAACAAAAAGCAGGTTGCTCGATATTGAAATGTCCCTTCCTCCAACGGACATTCAAAAGCAGATTGCCAACCAACTTGATGCTGTCACCGATTTGTTAGCACTTCAAAAGCGGCAACTCGAGGAATTGGATCAACTGATCAAGTCGGTGTTTTATGAGATGTTTGGGGATCCAGTACTAAATGACAAGGGGTGGACGATAGGAGTTATTGCTGATCTGGCAAAAAGCATCAATTATGGGACCAGTCAAAAAGCAACCACTGAGCCTATTGGAATCCCAATATTACGGATGAACAACATAACCTACGAAGGATCAATGGACTTTTCAGACATCAAGTACATCGAACTAAATGATGAAGACAAGAAAAAGTACTTGGTTCATAAGGGTGAGTTGCTCTTTAATAGAACCAACAGTAAGGAACTGGTCGGTAAAACAGCCGTATATAAAAGAGATGAGCCAATGGCATTTGCTGGATACCTACTTCGGTTGGTTCCAAATGAAAAGGCTAATAGTGAGTACATTTCAGGATTCCTGAATTCAAATCATGGGAAGAAGATTCTATATGGCATGGCCAAAAATATCGTAGGTATGGCCAATATCAACGCTAAAGAATTTGGCTCAATTCCGATTCCAATACCACCGATTGGCTTGCAAAATAAGTACGCAGATATGGTAAACCGGATCGAATCCCAAAAATCCCTCGTCAAACAATCCATCGACGAAACCCAACGGCTGTTCGACAGCCTCATGAGCAAATACTTCGACGACTGAGCCCGCGAAAGGAGTGAGCAAGCATGGCCGCAAACTTCGATTTTCTGCGCGATCGAACCGAATACCGGATGTTTGCGGCCGCTTGCATCGAGGCGGAGCGGGTGCTCGCGACGTCGCCCGCGATGTCGGCCGTCGGCAGCCGTAAGGCGCTGGAGTTGGCCGTCAAATGGGTGTACGCGGCCGACAACACAATCCGCATGCCGTACAAGGACAACCTGCAGTCCCTCCTGCACGAGCCGACATTCCGTTTCGCGGTCGACCACAAGACCTGGGCGAAGCTACCCTATGTCGTGAAGCTCGGCAACATCGCGGTCCACACCGACAAGGCCGTGACGAGAAGCGAGGCGCTGCTTGCGCTGCAAGCGGTGTTCGAGTTCGTGCAATGGATCGACTATTGCTACGGCTCGGATTACGAGGAACGCGTCTTCGACGAGCATCTCGTGCCGTCGCAGACCATTGAAATCGATGAGGCGAAAATCCGCGAACAGCAGAGCCTGCTCGAACAGAAGGAAGCGGAGATCGAGGCGCTTCGAGCCCAGGTTGCCGCGCTCAGCACAAAGTACACGGGCGAGAAGGAACGGCACAAGGAAGAACGGGAATTCACGCCCGTTGATCCGTCGGAATACGAGACGCGGAAGAAATATATCGACGTCGATCTGAAATTGCTTGGCTGGACGATCGGGGACGATGCGCGCGAGGAAGTCGAAGTGACCGGCATGCCGAACGCCGAAGGCGTGGGCTACGTCGATTACGTGCTGTACGGCAAGGACGGCCTGCCGCTCGCGCTCATTGAAGCGAAGCGCACGTCCAAGGATCCGAAGACCGGCACCCACCAGGCCAGGCTGTATGCCGATTGCCTCGAGCGGATGACCGGGCGGCGGCCGATCATTTTCACGACGAACGGGTTCGAGACGAACATCTGGGAATCGCCCGACATGCCGCAGCGTCGGGTCAGCGGGCTGTTCTCGCGCCGCGATCTGGAGAAGCTGATCAACCGGCGGACGAGCCGCAAGCTTCTTAATGAGATTCGAATCGACGACCGGATCACGGACCGTGCCTACCAGAAGGAAGCGATCCGCGCCGTCTCCGAACATTTCGAAGCCGGCCACCGGAAAGCGTTGCTCGTCATGGCCACCGGAACAGGAAAAACGCGCACCGCCGCCAGCCTGACCGACGTGCTCTCGCGCGGGGGTTACGTCACCAACGTGCTGTTCCTCGCCGACCGCCGCTCGCTGGTGTCGCAGGCGAAGAACGACTTCGCCAAATACCTGACGGACATGACGCTCTGCAACCTGCTGGATCAAAAAGAGGACAAGCTGGCGCGGATCGTGTTCTCCACCTATCCGACGATCCTGAACGCGATCGACACCGCCAAATCGGAGGACGGTTCGCGCCTGTACACGCCGGCGCATTTCGATCTGATCATTATCGACGAGGCGCACCGGAGCATATTCAACAAATACCGCGCCATCTTCGAATACTTCGACGCCCTCATGCTCGGCCTCACGGCCACGCCGAAAGCGGAGGTTGACCGGAACACGTACGAGTTCTTCGAAGTCGAGCAGGGCGTCCCAACCTACGCGTACGAGTATGAGACAGCCGTGTACAAGGACCGCGTGCTTGTGCCGTACCACAACATCGAGATCGGCCTGAAGTTCCCGACCGAGGGCATCACCTACGACGAGTTGTCGGACGAGGACAAGGCGAGGTACGAGGAAGACTTCGCGGATGAAGACGGCAACATGCCGGAAGAAATTCCGCCGTCGGAGATCAACGAGTTTATTTTCAATCAGGATACGGTGGACACGGTCCTCCAGGATCTGATGACGAAAGGCATCAAGGTCGCGGGCGGCGACCGGATCGGCAAGACGATCATCTTCGCCCAGAACAAGCGCCACGCCCAATACATCGTCGACCGGTTCCACAAGCTGTATCCGCATCTGGGCGGGCAGTTCATCCAGAAGATCACGTACGAAGACGCCTATGCCGAAGACGCCATCACCAACTTCAAAAAAGCCGACAACAACCCGCACATCGCCGTCTCCGTCGACATGCTGGACACGGGCATCGACGTTCCGGAAGTGGTCAACCTCGTGTTCTTCAAGCGGGTGCGGTCGAAAACGAAGTTCTGGCAGATGATCGGCCGGGGCACGCGGCTGTGCCGGGATCTGTTCGGTCCTGGTGAGGACAAGGCACACTTCGTGATCTTCGATTATCTCGGCAACTTCGAATTTTTTCGGCAGCACAAGGAAGGCTTGTCCGAAGGCGAAGTCGTCAGCCTCACAGAGGCCATTTTCCGAAAACGGATCAAATTGATCCACCTGCTTCAGCACGGGGATTTCGCGGCCGCCGAAGGCCGGGAGATGCGAGAGGGTCTGATCGACATCGTCGTCGGGCAGATCGAGGCGCTCAATCCCGATCTGATCGCCGTGAAGCTCAGGCTGCAAGTTGTGGAGAAATACAAGCACCGGCGCGCTTTCCTCGCGCTGTCCGAATCGGACGTGCTCACGCTGGGCAGGGAACTGGGCCCTATCGTGTACATGGATGAGCGGGACGAGCATGCGAAACGGTTCGACAATCTGATGTACGGTCTGATGGTATATTCGCTTGAGGGAAGCAGGCAGTTCGCCCGGAACAAGAACGCGTTGAAGGAGATCGCGCGCAACCTGCTGACGGAACGCGCAACGATTCCCGCCGTCCGCGCCAAGCTGGAGCTCATCCGGACGATCGAGTCGGAAGCGTTCTGGGAGAACGCGACCATTTTCGATTTCGAGCGGATTCGCGTAGAACTTCGCGAGTTGGCCAAGTTCACCGTCGACGAATCGGGCGGTGCCAGCCCGATCTACACGAATCTCCGGGACGAGGTGCTGTACGTCAAGGAAGGCGAGCCGATCGACAGCGGGTATGACTTTGAAGATTACAAGTTGAAAGTGAACCGCTATATCGAGGAGAATCGAGACCATATTGCGATCTACAAGCTGCGCAATAACACTCCGCTGACGGCGGCCGATTACGAAGCGCTAGAAAGAATCTTTACCGGCGAATTGGGTACCGCTGAAGACTACAAGCGCGAGTTCAAGGATACGCCGTTCGGTTTGCTGGTGCGCAAGATCGCCAAACTCGAGCCTGATGCGGTCGATCAGGCCTTCTCGGAATTCATCAACGACGAATCGCTGACACAGCAACAGATCGTGTTCGTCCGCAAAGTGATCGACTATATCGTGCAGAACGGCTATATCGAGAACGCCGCCGATCTGGCCAAGCCGCCGTTCGACAAACCGCAAAGCTTCCTGAAGCTTTTTGACGGCGCGAAGCAGAAGAAGCTGGTGGAGACGGTAAAGGCGATCAAGGAAAATGCGGTAAAGATCGTCGGTTAACTTTATTCAACAGCCCGGTCCCCCATGCGGACCGGGTTTCGCTCATCCGAAAAAAATAAAGAGCCACGCAATCCGAGGAATGAGTGACTCTTCTGCTTGGTGGTTTCCGCCTCCGTAGAGAAGGAGGAAAGCATTTACCATAATCATACAGCGAACGGATGGAATAAGTCAATCCCTTGATCCCTTCTTTCTCCCCCGCCCCCAAACCCTCTATAATAAACCCATGGAGGGACGGCCATGTTCAAGATCATGATCATCGAAGACGATCTGACGATCGCCCGAACGATCAGCGAGCACCTCAGCCAATGGGGCTACGACGCAACCTGCGTCACCGAGTTCCACAACGTGGCAGACCAGGTGCTGCGCGCAGAGCCGCAGCTTGTGCTGCTCGATATCGCGCTCCCCTTCTACAACGGCTTCCATTGGTGCAGCGAGATCCGCAAGTTCTCCAAGGTGCCGATCATCTTCATTTCCTCCGCCTCCGACAATATGAACATCGTCATGGCGATGAATATGGGCGGCGACGACTTCATCGCGAAGCCGTTCGACCTGCACGTGCTGACGGCGAAGGTCGGCGCGCTGCTCCGCCGCACCTACTCCTTCCAGGGGCAGGTGAACGTCCTCGAACACAACGGCGTCGTGCTGAACCTGAATGACGCCACGCTGACGTATCAGAACCACAAGATCGAGCTGACGAAGAACGATTTCAAGATCGTGCAGCTCCTCATGGAGAACGCCGGCCGGGTCGTCTCGCGGGACGAGATGATGCAGCGGCTGTGGGAAAGCGATCAATTTATTGACGACAATACGCTGACCGTCAACATTACGCGGCTGCGCAAGAAATTGGCCGAAGCGGGGCTGGAACAATGGATCGTCACGAAAAAAGGGCTCGGCTATCTGGTGGAATGAGCATGAGCCGCTGGAAACTGCTCGCCGCCTACGTCAAGCAGAATCTCCTCCTGATCCTGACGGCCGCGGGATCGGCGGGCATTTTTCTTGCGGTCATCGCCTTGTACCAACTGCCGGCCGAAACGGTCGGTTACGCCTCGGTGCTGACCGCGCTTTTCCTGCTCGCCGTCGGCTTCATTCGCTTCCGTCATTTCTGCCTGAAACACCGGGCGCTGGAAGAACTGCGCGGCCAGATTACCGTACCCGCCGTGCCGCTGCCCGAAACCGCGAGCCTGATCGAACGGGACTACCAGGAACTGATCCGCCTGCTCGACAAGGAGCGCGGCAGGATTGTCTATGACAAAGACCGGGCATTCCAGGAGATGGTGGAGTACTATACGATCTGGGCGCACCAGATCAAAACGCCCATCGCCGCCATGCGGCTGCTGCTCCAGACCGACAGCGCCCCCGACAAGGACGAGCTGGCCGAGCAGCTGTTCCGCATCGAGCAATATACGGAGATGGTGCTGCAATTCATCCGGCTGGGGGGCACCGGAACGGATTTCGTGTTCCGCACGGTATCGCTGGACGACTGCATCAAGCAGGCGGTGCGGAAATACGCCAAATCGTTCATTCGCAAGCAGATCAGGCTGAACTACGACCCGGTCGACGCCGAGGTCCTGACGGATGAGAAGTGGCTCGTCTTCGTCCTCGAGCAGCTGCTCTCCAACGCGCTGAAATATACCCCACAGGGGGAAATTTCGATCTACATGCATCCAAACCGGCCGCAAGCGCTGGTTATTGAGGATACCGGCATCGGCATCGACCCGGCCGACCTGCCGCGCGTGTTCGAGCACGGGTACACCGGGTTCAACGGCCGCGCGGACAAGAAATCGACCGGCATCGGCCTCTATCTGTGCAAGCGCATCATGGACAAACTGTCCCACACGATCGAGATCGAGTCCGAGGTCGGCCGGGGCACGAAGGTGATCCTCGGCTTGGAGAGCGCCCCGCTGGATGTGAGGTAGCGGGCTTTGCCCTGCAGACTGCGCCGCAATCTTACAAACATGTAAGCTTACCTGAGAAAATGTAAGCCAAGCTTAAGGCTGCGCATTTTCTTTTTTTGTACGATGGAGGTGTGGAAATCAGCGAAGGAGGAACAACCATGGCACTCTTGGATGTGCGAAATCTGAAGAAGGTGTACACGACCCGCTTCGGCAAGCACCAGGTACAGGCGCTGTCGAACGTGTCCTTCACGATAGAAGAAGGCGAGTTCGTCGCGATCATGGGGGAATCCGGCTCGGGCAAGACGACGCTGCTCAACATTCTTGCGGCGCTCGATCAGCCGACCAGCGGGGAGGTGCTGCTCGCCGGCAAAAGCATGACGTCCATTCCGGAGAAGGAAATTTCCGCGTTCCGCCGGGATCAGCTCGGATTCGTGTTCCAGGACTTCAACCTGCTCGATACGTTCTCGCTGCGGGACAATATTTTCCTGCCGCTGGTGCTGGCCGGAAAATCCTACAAGGAGATGAGCTCACGGCTCCTCCCGATCGCCCGGACGCTCGGGATCTCGGAGATCCTGGACAAATTCCCGTACGAAGTGTCCGGCGGACAGAAACAGCGGGCGGCCGTCGCCCGGGCGCTGATCACCCATCCGCGCATCATTCTGGCCGATGAGCCGACCGGCGCGCTGGACTCGCGGTCCAGCGACGAGCTGCTGAATCTGTTCGGCGAGATCAACCGCCAGGGGCAGACGATTCTGATGGTCACGCACAGCGCGAAGGCGGCCAGCCACGCGAACCGGGTCATGTTCATCAAGGACGGGGAAGTGTTCCATCAGATCTACAAAGCTTCGAAATCGCGGCACGAATTCTACCAGAACATCTCGGACGCGCTGACCGTGATCGCGACAGGCGGTGACCGCCGTGAGTAAAGGGTTCTACACGAGGCTCGCCGTCACCAACATCCGCAAAAATTCGAAGACGTATTTCCCGTACATTCTCGCCAGTTCCGCGACGGTCATGATGTTCTACAACCTGCTGTACCTGCTGCTGTCCAAAGATGTGAACAGCATGCACGACAGCTCGACATTATCCGCGGTGCTGGGGCTCGGCAGCATCGTCACCGGCATCTTCGCCTTCATCCTGCTGCTGTACATCAACAGCTTCCTGATCAAACGGCGCAAGAAAGAGTTCGGGCTGTTCAACATCCTGGGCATGGAGAAGAAGCATATCGCCCGGATCATGCTGCTCGAGACGGTGATGATCGGCCTGCTCTGCATCGGGCTGGGCCTGATCGCCGGCGTGCTGTTCAGCAAGCTCGCCCTGCTGCTCCTGCTGAAAATTTTGGCGATGAACGCATCCTTCGGCTTTGAAGTCCCGCTTCGGGCGGTTTCCATCACCGTCATCTTGTTCGGCGCCATTTTCCTGATCAACCTGGTGTACAACGTCTTCCAGGTGCATGTGTCCAAGCCGATCGAACTGCTGAAGGGCGGCAATGTCGGGGAGAAAGAGCCTCAGACCAAATGGCTGATCGCGCTCACCGGCGCGGCCGCGCTGGGCGGCGGGTACTTCATTGCCCTTACGGTGAAGTCGCCGCTCGCGGCCCTCAATCTGTTCTTCGTCGCGGTCATTCTGGTCATCATCGGGACGTACTGCCTGTTCACGGCCGGCAGCATCGCGGTCCTGAAGGCGCTCCGGCGGAACAAGCGGTTCTACTACCGCACCAATCCGTTCATCGCCGTGTCCGGGATGATCTACCGGATGAAGCAGAACGCCGCGGGCCTCGCGAGCATCTGCATCCTGGCCACGATGGTCATCGTCATGGTGTCGTCCACCGTGTCCCTGTACATCGGACTGGAAGACGCTCTCCGCACCAATTACATTCGGGAAATCTCCGTGTCCGCGAGCAATGTAACTTACGACGATATCAAGCAAGTGGATGACGCGATTGCCGAAACCGTGAAAATCAGAGGGCTGTCCATCCACAATCCGATCCGTCTGCTCTATGCGTCCGAAGCTGCGGTTCAGGACGGGAATGCGTTCACCGGGGTCCGAAGTGCGGGTTTCAGCAGTTCCGGCCTCTCCATGCTGATGTTCATCACGGCGGAAGAATATCACCGGATTGAGGGCGTCAGCGTCGAGCTGTCCGAAGGCGAAGCGCTCGTGTATATCGTGAAGGGTAAGCTGCCAGGCGAAACGCTGGACTTCGGCGGCTATTCCCTGAACATCCGCGGCCGGTTGGACAAGATGGAGACGATTGAAGAGTTCTCTCCCCTCAAGAACAGCATGCTGGCGCAGAGTTACGTGATCGTCACGGCCGATGAACAGGATCTGAACCGCGCCCGGCAGGCTTTGAACGAGGGCGAAGAATGGCTTCCGGGTTTCCAATACAACTACCTGTTCGATACGAAGGCGGACCGGAAGGCGCAGGCCGACCTCGTGTCCTCGCTGCAGTACGTGATGAGGGATCTGTCCGTTCACGTATTCGTGGAAGGACGTGAAGCGTCGAAAAATGAATTCATCTCGCTGTACGGCGTACTGTTCTTCCTCGGCTTGTTCCTGGGCGCGCTGTTCATCCTGGGCACGGTGCTGATCATTTACTACAAGCAGATTTCGGAAGGGTACGATGACAAGGAGCGCTTCGCGATCATGTCGAAGGTCGGCCTGAGCCGCGGCGAGATCAAGAAAACGATCCGCTTCCAGGTGCTGTCCGTGTTCTTCCTGCCGCTCATCATGGCCGTCATCCATATCGCCGCGGCGTTCCCGGTCATCTGCAAACTGCTGACCATCTTCAACATGACCAACGTCCCGCTGTATGCGATCTGCACCGCGCTGACCATTCTGGTGTTCGCGGTCTGCTATGCGATGATCTACAGCCTGACGGCGCGGACGTATTACCGGATCGTTCGTTAAAATGGAGCAACTCAATCAAGAGCCTGCCCCTCGGCAGGCTCTTGCCGTTCCATGCCCTCACTCCGCTTCCGACGCGAACGCGTAGTGGTTGCGGCCGCCGTGCTTGACGCGATACAGCGCCTTGTCCGCATTGTTGAGCAGGGTGTCGCTGTCGCGGCCGTGTTCCGGATAGAAACTCACGCCGATGCTGATGTGAATCGGATGGCTTTCCCCGCCCGCGGCCAGCGGATTGCCGGCCAGATGCGCGCGCAGCTCGCCAATCTTCCGAACCACCCGGTCCTCCGAGGCGGACCGGAAGAAGATGATGAATTCGTCACCGCCGAGGCGCGCGGCAAAGTCGTCCCCCGACAGCATGGCACGGATCGAATCGGCAACCTGGATCAACGCACGGTCGCCGGCCGAATGCCCGAACCGGTCATTGATCGCCTTGAACCGGTCGAGGTCGAAGATCATCACCGCCAGACGCTCGCCGGACGGCCCGGCCTCGGCCAATGCCTTGCCCAGCTGCTCGAAGAAATGCTTCCGGTTCGGCAGCTTCGTGAGCATGTCGTGATACGCCATGAACTCCAGTTCCCGCCGGTCGGCCATCTGGGCGGTGACATCCCGCATGATCAGAATCAGGTGGGGACGGTAATCGACTGATACGTAGTCCCCGTCGATGACGAGTTCGACCGGGCCGGCTCCGCCATGGACGGACAGGGCGACGTCCTGGATGGCCGTTTGGTTCCGGATGCGGTGAAGCAGCTCGCCCTGCAGCATATTCGAAATGTTCCCGTGACGGATATTGAGCGCCGCGAACAACTTCCGGGCGGCGGGATTCGCTTCCCGCACATGGCCGTCGAGGTCCGTGAGAACGATGGCGGCGGGGCTCATGTTGAACAGTTTCTCGAAACGGATCTCCACATGGTTCAGGAACTCGTATTTTTTCATTGTATGGCGGAGGAACACGCACCACACCCAGGTGCCGTAAATGTAGGGATACGGGGGCAGGTAACCTTTGAAATCGATCGTTCCGATCACCAGATTGAAGAACACGGTGATCAGCACGCCGTAAATCAATTGCTTGTAAATTTCGCGGAGCTCCTTCTGGCCGGTATGGACGATGCCCCGCCACAGGATGAGGATGTAGACCGCGTTGAACACGTTGCTTCCGAACATGGCGGCATAGTAGGCCGTATTGTACTCCGGCATCTTCCAGATGCCCGCTTGTTGGAAAGCGCTTCCCGATACCATCTCGTCATTGAGGAACAGATTGAGGATCACCAGTGCCGTCGGCAGGTAAAAAAGCCAGGGGTAGATGAATTTCGGGAATCGGTGCTCGATGTTCGTCAGCTTGACAAACAGATGCAGGCCCAGCCCGACGATCGTAATCCCCGACACGCTGAACCACGCCGCCGTGATGATCGGGCTGTATTCAATGGGCAGATAATGCCGGACGAATTCCTCGAGGAACATGGACAGGCAGCAGGCGATGATGCCGCCGACCAGCAGATACTCCGTTCTCTTGCGGCTGCGGGACAGCACATCCATCAGAATGTAGACAAAGTAGACGATCGGCACGAAATGGGTCACCAACGGAGCGACGGAAACCGCCAGGGACATCGTTTCACCATTCCTTCTGCTGATTGGGGATGCCGCAGATGTTCCGCAAGCTCCGTTCTATTGTACACCCATTCGGGAAGATTCGACAGATGACCCCTGTCAGTTTTGCCCCGATTTTCGCTTCACGAACGTGATGAGCGCGGCCAGCATGAGCGGAATGATGCCGACGGTCATGACGATAAACGGCCATACCACGTAAATGGAAAAGACAAATTCGGCTTCCGACCGGAACATCGTCATGGAAAGCAGGAAGGCAATGAACGATATGGCCGGCAGCAGCAATTTGTCGTCGTCCAGTTTGAAGAAGCGGACCGTAACATGATTGAGAATGTAAAGCACGATGGTGGCTTTCATGAAGGAGCCGGAGATCAGGGCGATGCCGACAACCGCTTCAAGGCCGAGCAAGAAATTGCCGATCTCGATCAGCCGCGCGACGGCATAAAGGGAAAACTTCCGGTCGCCGGCCAGCGGCCCGAGGGTCATCACCGTTATGAGGATGATGATCAGCAGCAGAAACCCGCTCAAGGCGGTCATGGCATACAGCCACTTCCCCGCATCCCGCCTGCTGTCCTTCCTTACGAACGGCAGGATGACCGAAAACAGGAACAGCTCCGCGATGGGAAAGCCGAATGAGAAGTAAATGCCGTGAAGGACCGGCTTGATCCCTTCGGCAAACTGGGGAAGCAGCGCCTCGGTCTTTGCGCTCGGAATCGCCAGAAGGACGATCACCACAACGGCCAGCATCATGGAGGCCGTCAACAGAAAATACATCCGCCCCATGACCTCGATGCCGGCATGCACGGTATAGGCGGCGACAATGATCGTCAGCCCGTTGAACACGTACATCGGGGTTTCCACCATCATGGTGTTGTTGAAGAAGTTCCCGATCCCGAGGACAATATAGCTGAACATGAGAAACAGCATCAGAATCAGCAGCGCGATGAACACGCCGGCGATCCATCTGCCGAAGACGCGGTTCAAATGGGCGGTGTACTCGTCGTCCGGATAGCAGCGGAACAAATACAGAACCAGGCTCAGGAGCAGCATGCCCAACAAGGCGGACACGGTGATGGAAAGCCAGGCCATGTTGCCGGCGAACTGGGTCATCGGGTTCGGAACATAGACGATGGATGATCCGACCATAAAGCTGATATACAAGATGGCCAATTGTCCGGCACTGATGGTCTGCTTGCCGAGCCCCTTCATCAAGCGATGCCTCCGTTCGGAATCTGTGATTCTCCTTTACCGGCGCCCCATATTTCGTCTCAGCAAGGTGATGAGCGCGGCCAGCATGAGCGGAACGATGCCCACGGTCATGACGATAAACGGCCATCCGACCTGAACGGCAAAGCTGAATTCGTCCTCTGTCCGGAACATCGTCATGGACAGCAGGAAGGTAATGAACGATATGGCCGGCAGCAGCAATTTGTCGTCGTCCAGCTTGAAGAAGCGGGCTGTCACATAATTGAGAATGAATAGCACGATGGTGGCTTTCGTGAAGGAACCGGCAATCAGGGCGATGCCGACAATGGCTTCAAGGCCGACTATGAAATTCCCGACCTTGATCAGCCGCGCGACGGCGAAAAGGGAGAACTTCCGGTCGCCGGCCAGCGGCCCGAGGGTCATCAACGTAATGATGACGACGGTCAGCAGCAGGAGCCAGCTCAAGGCGGTCATGGCATACAGCCACTTCCCCGCATCCCGCCTGCTGTCCTTCCTTACGAACGGCAGGATGACCGAGAACAGGAACAGTTCCCCGAAGGGAAAGCCGAATGAGAAGTAAATGCCGTGAAGGACAGGCTTGATTCCTTCGGTGAACAGGGGAAGCAGCGTCTCGGTTCTTGTGAGCGGAACCGCCAGAAAGACGATCACCACGACGGCCAGCATCATGGAACCCATCAGCAGAAAGAACATCCGCCCCATGACTTCGATGCCGGCATAAACGGTATAGGCGGCAACAACGATTGTCAGCGTGTTGAACACATACATCGGGGTTTCCACCATCATGGTATTGGTGAAGAAGTTCCCGATGTCAAGGATAATATAGGCCAACATGAGAAACAGCATCAGGATCAGCAGCACGATGAACACGCCGGCGATCCATCTGCCGAAGACGCGGTTCAAACAGGCGGTGTACTCGTCGTCCGGATAGCAGCGGAACAAATACAGAACCAGGCTCAGGAGCAGCATGCCCATCAAGGCGGACACGGTGAAGGAAAGCCAGGCCATGTTGCCGGCGAAATGGATCATCGGATTCGGAATATTGATGATGGACGATCCGATCATATAGCTGACATACAAGATGGCCAATTGTCCGGCACTGATGGTCTGCTTGCCGAGCGCCCTCATCCTCAAGCGCAGCCTCCGTTCGGGGATCATCAGGTTTGTTCGAGCCATTTCACGATGAGATGGGCAATTCGTCCGAGCGACTGGTTGGCCAGATCATGCAGGTTGGGCCAGTCGCTGTCCGTAAGGTACATCACAGCCAGATAAAGGGCCGGCACGCCGAACGATGCCAGAATCCATCTTTCGCGCCGGCCGGAGCGTCTGACGCGCGATGCGTTTACGGCGAACAAGGCAACGCCCGTAAGGAGCAGGACGAGCATGCGCTCCATCATGGATTTGCACCCCCAATCGGTTCAGTCCTCCCCGATGCGGGAGAATGGTCTGGGATTCATCATCTTCGAATTCATGATGTCCACCTTGACGTTAATCTCGATCGGCATGCGGGCATAACGTTCCGGCCATTCCGGCTTCAATTTTTTCCACCGGGAAGGATGGCGCAGATAGAGTTTGTGTCCGATGCCGAGCACGTCCGTTTTTTTCTTCTGTATCGTGCTTACGACGGATTCCATTTGTTCTTTGAAATGTTGCTCGATTTTCTTCGCGTACCGGTCTTCGTCCGCCATGTTCCGGATCGTGGTGCAGACCAGTTCCCCGATCGAAGCCTTGATGTTCACATCGATCCGGGCGGACACCGTATCGCCCCGGAGCATCGGCGTGATCTTCGAATTCGCCTGCACAACTTCAAGGGTTTCCGACAGTTTGCTTTCCCGGCCGCACGGAATATCCAGAATGCCATAATGGTACTCATTGGCCAGCAGCAACAAATACGCCGCTTTGTCCGGTGCGATCCTTCCGACCATCTTGTCCGGCTTCGCCAGCACAATGCCCTGCACGACGTCTTGCTTGTATTTCGGTTCGGTCACGATGACGGGGAGCATGGCGCTTTCGGACTCGCTTTTGAGCTGGAACGCCAGATCCAGAATGGTGGTATTGATGGTTCTCCCCGCAAGGTAGTGCGAGAAATCCAACTGTTTGAACACCTGGCTGCCGACCGTATTCTCGATCATGGGTCGGCCGGTCAAGTAATCCCGCGCTTTCCCTTTGGTGATCATGATGGGTGTGCCGAGGCGAATTTCCGGATCGCGAAAGAAAAAATCGAGAATGCTGCTCAGCCTCTCCCGCGCGACCTCTTCGCTGATCAGAATGATCTGGATATGGCTGAATTGGGAGTGCCGGCCGGACACGGTCTTGGTATCGCGTACGATCTCCGACACGCTCGAGCCGTCCAGCGTAATATTGACAAAGGCCGAAGCCTGGCTCTGGTTGGAAGGCGCGCCGAATTGGCTGGCCGGCCGGTAGATCTGGGACGTCATATGAAGGACGTCCTTGTCTCCTTTGTCAATGGCAAGGGCCAGGACAAAGGCCCGTTCGGTCAGCTCCATCTGGCTCCAGCATCCGGTGAGCAGCAGCATGATGCCGGCCCATGCAATAAGAGAGCCCCACGCCTTCATGCCGCATCCTGCCCCGATTTGTTGAGGTCCGCGGCTTTGAACAACAAGCCGAACTTGCGCGGGCGGAACGGTCCGACCGGATCAAAGTACGGCTCTCCGAGCGAACGGAGCGAACACAGGTGCATCAGCAGCAGCAGAATGCCGATCATGAGCCCGAACCCCCCCAGCGATGCCGCTAGCAAAATAAACGGAATTTTCAAGAGCCGCAGCGCGATGGCGAAATTGTACTGCGGGATGGAGAAGGAAGCGATGCCCGTCAGCGCGACAACGACGATCATCATCGGGGAAGCGATGCCCGAATCGATGGCCGCCTGGCCGATGATCAGCGCCCCCACGATGCTGACGGCGGAACCGACGGCCTGCGGCAGGCGTATGCCCGCTTCCCTCAAGAGTTCTAAGAAAAACTCCATGATGATGATCTCGATGACGGCCGGAAACGGAATGCCCTCCCGCGTGTTCGTAATGGCGAGCAGAAGCACGGTCGGGATCAGCTCGGAATGAAAGGTTGTCAGCGCGACATAAATGCTGGGCATGAACAGCGCGATAAGAAACGCCGCAATCCGCAGTATTCGGATCAAAAAGGTAAAGCCCCTGCGGTGATAGTAGTCCTCGAAGGATTGCAGAAATTCGACAAACAGCGCAGGGCAGATCAGCACCACGCCCGACCCTTGCGTCATGACGATGATTTTCCCCTCGAGCAGGGCCAGGGTGGCCGCGTCGGTCCGCTCCGTGTAACGGCATTGCGGGAAAGGGGACCAGGCGGAATCCTGAATCAGCTTCTCCACCATGGTCGTATCGATCAGCTCGTAGTCTTTCACCTTGGCGATGCGTTGTTCAAATTGCTCAAGAACCGTGGGCGAAACAACGCCGTCCAGATAGCCGTACACGACCTCTTTCCCCGTCTTCCGGCCGGCACCGGGAATCTTGACGATCTTGAAATCCGGCGTCTGCAGCCGCAGCCGCAGCAAGCCGACGTTCAAGGACAGTTTCTCGACCGTGCCTTCCCGCGGTCCGATCGCCGCCCGTTCGGCGGAGGGCTCGTCCACGCCCCGGGTTTCCAGCTTCAGCCCGTCGAAACTGACGGCGCGGTCCCAATGTTCCATGAAAAAGACGACATGCCCCTGCAGCACCATGCGGACGATCGCATCCAGGGAGTCATGAATGAAGCAGGAACGGTCGATCGTGCCATGAAATTCAAACCATTCCCGGATCCTCTCCGAAGTGATCATCTCCCCGTTGCCCCTCCGGTGCATCTCCAACTTCTGCAGCACGGACAGGATGTCGGACGAGCTCTGTTGGCCGGCAAGGGTTTCACAATACACAATCCATGCCGAGCAGCACATGTCCGGACCGGCGGCGATGTGCTCGTACACGATGTCTGCGCAATTTTTGAAAATGTCTTTCAGATGCCGGATGTTCTCCCCGACGTCCTGCGATATGGGGAGATCCGTGATTTTGTAGGTCGGTTCGATGTTCATGGCCGCACCTTGTGCATGGAATGATTTTCACATATCAGGTTTCGCCGTCGGGCGCAAAAATATGCAATGCAGGAAACCGGCGGGCATTTCGGATTCCTCTTGACATAACACCTTTTGGTGTTATAATGAACGTAACACCTTAAGGTGTTATATTAGAGGCGGAGGTAGTTGGGATCCATGGAAGCACAGACAACGCTGCCTGAAATCCGGAAGGTTGTTGTGCTGGACGCGCCGATCGAGAAAGTATGGAAAGCGGTCGCCACATCGAAAGGAATTGCCGGATGGTGGATGGACAATACGTTCGAGCCCGTGGTGGGCCATGAGTTCGTGCTTCACACCGGACATTTCGGGGATTCTCCATGCAAGGTGACGGAGGTGGACCCTCCCCGGCGCGTCGGTTTTGACTGGGGGAAAGACTGGCACATCATGCTGGAGGACGGCAAGACCGAATTCACCCTCATTCATTCCGGATGGGACCCCGGGAAGGTGACCGAGTTCGGCCAGCCGCACCCCGTCGTGCGCGGCATCATGGACGGCGGATGGGAGAAGATCGTCAAGGCAGATCTCCCCGCCCATATCGGAAGGATGGCTTGAATTGGCCCATCCCGCTGCCAAGCATGACGTCTTCCACGCCATTGCGGACCCTACCCGCAGAAGCATGCTGATCCTGCTGGCGGACAGGGAGATGGCGATCGCCGAGATTGCGGGACGCTTCCCGATCACGCGCACGGCCGTGAACAAGCATCTGCATGTGCTGTCGGATGCGGGACTTGTCCGCAGCCGGCGGGTCGGGCGTGAGACGCGGTACAGGCTGCGGCCCGACCCCCTGGTCGAATTGAAGCGGTGGCTGGCCTTCTTCGAGCAATACTGGGACGAGAAGATGGCCAATCTCAAACATTTCGTCGAGACGGTCGACGAGTAACGGAGCCGGTCGCATGCCCGGCTCTTTTCCCTGTCATTCTCTCTGGTAGCGCAGGCCGACCACGCCGTGCCGATAGGTTTTGCAGTCAACCGGTTTCAAGGCCTGCTGCTCGCGGAGATGATCAAAGTAACTCCTGCCGGCAACAACAAGAGATCCGCAGTGCGGAGCAATGCGTCGCATCCGCGCTGCGGACCTTTCATTCGGCTGTCTTACCGGACCGGCTGCTCGCTCCACGTCTTGCCGCCGTCCGTGGAATACAGCTTCACACCGTCCTCCACCTGGATCAACAGGCCGGCTTGGCCTGCCTCGCCGTCGATCACGCTCTCTTGCGCGCCTTCGTCAACGCCATGTTGCGAGGTGTAGAACTTCCGGCCGTCCGCTTCCCCGTCCGCGGGCGCGTTTCCTCTCGTGATGGTCACCTTGCCGCTTTCATCCGTCGTTTCCGTCACGCCTTCCGGCGCATCGGTGCTCCACGTCCTGCCGTCGTCCGTGGAGTATTGCTTCACGCCGTCTTCGACTTTGACCTGCAGCGTCGTGAACGGGCTGGATGCGGATACCGACACGGCGCCGATGGCGGCGACGAGCGCCCCGCATGCGATCAGCGTGCTCATGTTCTTGAATTTCATTTTCGCGGTCCCTCCGTTTTGGTTTTTTTCGCAGTCAGCGCTGTCCTGCACGACTGATCATAAAGGGCGAACCTTTAGCCAACCTTTAACTGTTCGGTGCTATTGACTTGGACCATGGTTTAACCTTTATGATGGTCGTGTCGACAACCAACCGCCGATTTGGAGGCCTCCGAATGAAGTATTATTCCATCAGCGAAGCGGCAGCCCTGTGCAACATTCCGGAAACGACCCTGCGCTATTACGACAAGAAAGGTTTGCTGCCGCTGATCGAGCGGGATGAGGCGGGCAGGCGCATGTTCTCGGAGACGCAGATGGCGCTCCTGCAAACAGTCATTTGCCTGAAGAACACGCACATGCCGATCAGCAGCATCCGCCAGTACATGGCGTGGATCGTGGAAGGAGAAGCCACGCTCGAACTACGGCTCGACATGATGCGGAAACATAAACAGAAGGTGCTGCAAGAAATTGCGATGTTGACCGGATACCTGCCCGCCATTGATGAGAAAATCGACCGCTATCTCAAACAATTGGAGGAGAAAACCACGTGAGGCTCTCTGGAAATACGATCCTGATCACCGGCGGAGGCTCCGGCATCGGCCTGGCGTTCGCGGAAAGGTTCGCGAAATCGGGCAATCGCGTCATCATTTGCGGCCGGCGGGAACATGTCCTGCAGCAGGCGAGAGAGAAAATCCCCGGTCTTGTAACGCGCGTGTGCGATCTGGATGCGGCATCCGAGCGGACGGCGCTGTTCGATTGGGTGACCGCCACCCATCCGGACGTGAACGTGCTGGTGAACAACGCCGGTATTCAGATGCGCTACAATGTGCTCAAAGCGGATGCGCGAAACCATTGGGACGATTACCGCAAAGAAATCACGACGAATCTCGAAGCGCCCTGCCATCTGGCCATGCTGTTCACCCCCTATTTCGCGGCCAAGGAAACGGCGGCGATCATCAACGTCACCTCCGGCCTCGCTTTTACGCCATTGGCGATCGCCCCGATCTATTCGGCGACGAAGGCGGCGCTGCATTCCTTCACGGTAAGTCTGCGGCACCAGCTTTCCGAAACGGCCGTCGAAGTGATCGAAGTGGCGCCTCCTGCGGTCAATACCGATCTGGGCGGGACGGGACTGCATGCGCACGGAGAACCGCTGGATGCCTTCGCGGACGGCATTTTCGAAGCGCTGGCGGAGGGCAAGACGGAGATCGGTTACGGAACTTCCGCCGCCCGTCTGCACATGTCCCGGGACGAAATCGACGCATACACGGAGAAAATGTATCAGGCGATGAAAGACGAGATCCGATAACCGCCGCGAGAAAAACCGCATCCGGCACAGAGAAAGCAGCTCACAACGTGGGGCTGCTTTTTTCATTCGGCTGGTTAAGGTTATCTAAAGGTTTGCGATTTATAATGAGCCGATAGAGTTCTGGTGAACAGCGGGGGATGGCGGGATGCGGATATTGCTGGTCGAAGACGAGGTTGCGTTGGCGGAAGCGGTCGGCCAGGTGCTGCGGAAGAACGGGTACGCGGTTGATTTGTCTTTTGACGGGGAGGACGGACTGCACAACGGCCTTTCGGGCATTTACGACATGATCGTGCTGGACATCATGCTGCCCAAGATGGACGGCCTTCAAGTGCTCAGACAGTTGCGTGAAAACGAGATCGCGGCGCCGGTCATGCTGCTCACCGCGAGAGGCGAAACCGGGGACAGGGTGCAAGGACTCGACGCCGGGGCGGACGACTACCTGGCGAAGCCTTTCCAGACGGAAGAACTGCTCGCGCGCCTGCGGGCGCTCGGCCGCCGAACGGCGCATTACCACAAGGACGGGCTGCTGACCTGCGGCGATCTCACGCTGGACCCGCTCGCCTATACGCTGCGTTGCGGGAGCGCCGAGATCCGGCTTCCCCCGAAGGAGTCGCAGCTTCTGGAGTGGCTCATGCGGCGGAAAAACCTCGTCACGTCCAAAGACATGCTGATCGAGAAAGTGTGGGGCTATGATACGGATGCGGACGAGAACCGCGTCGAGATGTACATGTCCTTCCTGCGCAAAAAAATCGGCCAGCTCGGATCGACGGCGGTCATTCAAACGGTGCGGAGCGCGGGATACGTGCTGAAGCCGCGGGGGTGATGGTGTGTTCACGAAATTGCGCAACAAGTTTCTGCTGCTCAACTTGTCCGTCACGTCAGGCGTCATCATCCTGGCCTTCGGATTCGTGTACTTCATTACTTACAGCAATCTGCAGGCGGATATCCGGGAACGCCTTCGGGCTCGGCCCGAAGCGCAGATGCGTGTCGCCTCCGCCGAAAGCATGGCCGGCCGGCCGGAGGAGCAGGGCGGCGTTCAGTCCGCGGTCAGGAACGTGGTTGCGAATGGCGCGGGGACTTTTCAAGTCGAGGTGGATGAAGACGGAAGGATCGTCCGAATCGAATCGGCCGTCAATCTGCCGGAGGATGTGTATCGGGAACTCGCGGCGATCGCCTGGAACAATCGGGACACGGACAAAGTGGTCACAGCGGACAACCGGGAGTGGCGTTACGCCGTCTCGCCCATCCGCGTTCAGGTCGTCGGAGAAGACGACGTGCCGCTTGCCGTGGAACAGCACAATTACAACATCCTGTTCCTCGATGTGACGGAGATGAATGGCACGCTTGCCCGACTGCTTGCGACGCTGCTGCTCGTCGGCATCGGGACGCTGGTGGTGATTGCCGCCGTCAGCCTGTATTTCGCCAACCGGGCGATCCGGCCGATCCGGGAAGCGTGGGAAAAACAGAAGCAGTTCGTGGCCGACGCCTCCCACGAACTGAAAACGCCGCTTTCCATCATCCGCGCGAACTGCGACGCCCTTGCCGCAAGCCGGGAAGACACGATTCAGAACCAGATGAAGTGGGTCGAATATATCCGCGCCGGCGCGGACCGGATGGCGAGGCTTGTCCAGGATCTGCTGATCCTCGCCAGGACCGACGACGAACGCGCGGGGCCGAACCCTGTGCGGTTCAATATCAGTCAGGTCGTCGACCGTGTTGCCCGATCCATGGAAGCGGCGGCGGCGGGCAAAGGCCTCTCCGTCACCCGGTCGGTCGAGCCGGACCTGATCGCATCCGGCGACCCGGACGGCATCAGCCAGGTGGCGGCAATCCTGCTCGACAACGCCATCAAGTATGCGAATCCGGACGGTTGGATCGCGCTGTCGCTTGCCCGCAGCGGCCGGCGCATCGTGTTCTCCATCACGAACAGCGGGCCGGGAATTGCGAAGGAAGATCTTCCGCGGGTATTCGACCGCTTCTTCCGCGCCGACCGCTCCCGCGCGCATCAGGACGGAAGCTTCGGGCTGGGCCTCTCGATCGCGCAGTCGATCATCCGGCGGCACGGCAGCGAGATCCGCGTCAGAAGCGAGGAAAATGCGGCGACCACGTTCTCGTTTTCGCTTGCGGCTGGAAGTCCGAGTGCGTCCAGGATTGAATAGGAACATATGATCGCAAACTTTGTGGTAGTTTCGCCTATAATATGGTAGAATTGCCTTGTACAGCGAAAAATCGGCTCTCAAGGGCGGTCGGCTAGCCTCCTGCAAGGAGGTGATGCCCGTGGACGTGTATCAAGCGCTGGCACTGATGATCTCGTTCGGGTCGTTGGTAGCGTTTATCATGTCGCACAAAAAGAAGTAGACCTCCCTTGACCTGGTAAGCGGGGAGGTCTGCTTTTCGCAACACCAGCAGCCGACCGCTCTTGAAGCGGACGCTGTACAGGACCGTGGGTGCGGCAACACCCGCGGTTCTTTTATGTTACGTTCATTATATCGAATTTATGCCCGGGAAACAACCCACGTTCTCGCACGCGGCCATCAGCCCGATCACCGGCAATTGAGAACCGGACAACGAGAACATACGATCGCAATTCTAATGGTGGTTTCACCCATGCTATGGTAGAATAGCCTTGTACAGCGAAAACGGCAAGGGCGGTCGGCTAGCCTCCGGCAAGGAGGTGATGCCCGTGGACGTGTATCAGGCACTGTCGCTCATGATCGCATTTGCGACACTCGTCGTACTGATAATGTCCCATAAACGCAAATAGACCGCCCTTCGGACAAGGGATGCGGTCTATTTGACCCAACCCCGCAGCCGACCGCTCTTGAAGCGGACGCTGTACAGGACCGTGGGTGCGGCAACACCCGCGGTTCTTTTATGCTACGTTCATTATATCGAATTTATGCCCGGGAAACAACCGCAACCGCCTTATGCGACAGCCTTCTTGTAAACATTCGTCGCCCAGACCAACGTGATTGCCAGCAGCGAGCCGGTGACGGCGAAGGCAAGGAGCACTTTCCCGTCCCATATGACGCCGCCCGCCAGCAGGCGGGAGGCTTCCACCACATGGTACAGCGGGTTCAAATGCGCCAGCACCTGCAGCCATCTCGGCCCGAACGAGATCGGAATGATGATCACCCTCCGCCACGATGCGTCCGTGATCCATGATGGCGAGCCGGTCGCTCAGGGCGTCCGCTTCGTCGAGGAACAGCACATCCGTGCGGTGGATCACGCGGCCGACCCGGAACGAGACACCGCGCACCGCTTCCACCGTGGTCCTCCTGCCCCCGGATTTGACCGTGAAGCTTTTTCTCAACGCGCTGACTTCAATGGCAGGGGTCATCTCATTCCCTCCCGCTTTATTGTCGGTTCTTCAACGCCACAACCGCGTTGCTGATCATCCCGAATCCGAGACCGATGACGCCCCCGACCAGGACGCCGACCAGCGTATCGATCCAGCCTCCCGAGAGAAACGCATCCTTGCCGCCGCCGGCGATCAATCCCGCGAGCCCGCCGATCGCCACCCCGAAGAAAAGAAACCCCGCATAAAACAGACCGATCGCTTCGGACGCGGCGGGATCGAAGTTTTCATAGTACTCCGTGAACCGTTCCTTCAAATCGGCGGACTTGTCGGAGTCGCTGCGAAACTGCAGATCTTGCCGGGCGCGTTCGAACGCTTCCTGCTCGGAATACCCTTGCGCGATCAGATCGTTCATGTAATCGCTCATGTAGAGGATCATATCGTTCTGCGCTTCCAGCGCCGTCTCCGAGCGGTTTTTGAATTTCGCCAGCTTCTTCATGATGCGGTCCCGGGTCTGGGCGCTTTTGCGCCGCATCTTCTCCATGTAGGTCATCTCGGCGTCTTCCAGATAATATCGGGACTGCTCCTTCGCAAATTTCCGGATTTTGTCCATCGTTTCACGGCTTAAGCTCACGACGGCTTACCTCCTTGATTTCTCAACATTTCCATGCGCCCGCTCAGAAAATCCCATCGCGTCCAAAATTGCTCGAGCTCTTCCATCCCCCGCTCGTTGAGCGTGTAGAACTTGCGCGGAGGACCGATCTCCGAAGGCCTTTTGGTGACGTGAACCAGCTTGTTCTTCTCAAGCCGCAGCAGCAAGGCGTACACCGTCGCTTCCGCGAGCCCCTCAAATCCCATGGCGTGCAGCCTGCGGGTAATTTCATAACCGTAGATTTCGCCGCGGCTGATGATCTCCAGCACGATCCCTTCCAGCACGCCTTTCAGCATTTCGCTCAGATTGTCCAGGACGACCACCTTCTTCAAACTACTCTGCGACGTTGGTAATCAACATTATTGAGTACTGCTATACAATAACATTGAGTAGCTGCTGCCGTCAATAGGCGCACAAAAAAAAAACGACCTCCTGCCGACGCAGAAGGCCAATCGGTTTCATGCGTTCACCCGTTCATCTCCGAATCCGATCATGCGCGCAAGATACACCATGGTCATCGGAATGACGCTCATGTTCTTCAGGAAATATACCACCGCGTTGGACGCCGCTTCGCGCTTGTCATGCCCGAAACCCGCCATTTCCGCGGCCATCCGAACCGTTCCCTCGTTCACGATGACGGCAATCAGTCCGTTCATCAGGCCGTACACGAGAAGAAGAAATCCCGCAATCTGCGCGAGCAGGACGACACGGGACAACTCCACGACGATTTCCATCCACATGGGCGTATTCAGCTCGCGCCACATCTGGACGGCGCGGAACGACGCGGGAACAAGCGAGAGGACAACGAACCCGGCATGCGTGTAAAAAAAGGCGGCGGTCCAGAGGAACAGACCCGCTCCTTCTGTGAACCATTTTCTCCAGCGGCCTTTAAGTCCGTACATATTTCAGGATCCATCCCGTCCCGTTCCAATCCGTTACGCTTGCCAGCACGGCCCCGAAATTCGTGTCATGCGCCGGAACGAGCACTTGTCCGTCAGCACTCAAACTCTCATACGCCCGCCGCAGCGCTTCCTCGCTGTCGAATTCGACCATGACCTTCACCTGATCTCCCCTGACTGCCGGCTTCGCCATGACGGCATCGGCAAGGTGAATCATGGTGTCTCCCAGATGCAGCTCGGCTTGCATGACACGCCCCGCCTGCTCCATGAGAACCCGGACCTCGCCGCCGAAAGCGGCACGGTAACGTTCCAGCGCTTCCTTGCAATTGTCCACCGCGACAAACGGACTTGCCTTGGGCACCTTCGTCTCCTCCTTCAAAGGATGTTCAAAATATCGAACAGATAGATTACGCTGACGGGAATCAGAAACAGATTCTTGAATGCGAGCAACACGGCGTTGCGGACGGCCGCAACTTCAAACCGTCTGATTCCGGCTTTGACCATCATCTTCCGCACGTTGGCCGGCCTCAAGATCGCGAGCAGGACAGCATTGTAGATGCCGAAGACGACCGCATAGCCGAACAGATCCCACAAAAACGGCACGGCTTCCAACTGACGGATGCCGGCAAACACCCCCTTCCAGAATGCTCCCGAAAACAACGATCGGAGCGGCGCGTGTGCGCCATGCGCGATAAACAACACATACTGCACGACTCTCAACGACTCCGTCAAAACTTCCGCCGAAATCCACGCCGGCCTTCCCAACCTGCCCTGATACAGCGCTTGATACGTGCGTGCGGCGGCAATGGGCAGCGAAAGGAACAAACCGAGTGCGGTTGAGAAATAAAAAGCGTACGACGCAGCCAGCGTATGCAACGCTTCCGTCAGAAACAAACCTGTCCCTCCTGTTCATCAATGGTGTTATAATGGTGGCAGAAAACTAACTCAAAAATCGTGCATGTCAATTTTCGAATATCTCTGTTTTAGAGTGTCTCTATATTCGAGATATTAAAGCGGGGTGGTCTGTTTGTCAAGCGCCAATTCATCATTGGGTCAGCAATTCAGCCTGGCGCTCATCATGTTTCACCAGAGTCTGGCCGACAAAGTGGGGCTGAATCTGACGGATTACAAAGTGCTGGGCATCATCGGGGACGGCGTGACAGCGGGGAAAATCGCCGAAATCACGGGACTGTCCACCGGAATGGTCACGACGGTCGTGGACCGGCTGGAGAAGCGCCATTATGTCTACCGCGACCGCGATGCGCACGACCGGCGCAAAGTGATCATCAAGCTCAATGCGGACAAGGTGTCGTCCGAACTTGCGCCCTTGTTCCAATCGTTCGGAGAGGTCATGGGGAAGCTGTTCGCCAAATACGACGACGAGCAGCTTGCGCTTCTGGAAGACTTCATGCGGAGCTGCATCGACATCTTCCGGCAGGAGACGCTCAAATTGCGGAGCGCGTCGGATTGACGGGGCGATGAAGGGGACAAGCCCTGTCACGCGGAACGGAACAGGGCTTCGAACAGCGCTTTTCCTCTTCTCTCAAGCCAGGTGTCGAAATTCATCAGACCGGGATGCAGACTGCGCATTGCCGGGAAATCCACTTCGCAGCCTTCTCCAATGAGCCATTCGTAGATCCGGGCCAAAATCTCGTTCTGCCGGCGCACGGCATCGATCGGAATATGGACGTATCGGACGGAACGGCCGGTTGCGCGGGCAATGGCTTCGGCGATCTGCGTCGGGGTCAGCGCATCGCCGGCGATTTCAAGCGTCTTGCCCAAGAAGGTTTCGGGATCGTTGAACGCCAGCCGGACGAAGGCTCCGATATCGTCCACCGCGATGAGCTTGACGGGCACATCCGGGTTGGTCGCCTCCGCCAGCGTTCCGTTCTGCACCCCGAACCCGGGGCCGGCGTAGTTTTCCATGAATCCGGAAGGCCGCAGAATCGTCGCCGGCAGGCCGATCGCCCGGATGTATTGTTCGATCTCCCACTTCGCAAGATGTCGAAAGCGGGACTGCTTGTCTGCGCCGTTCACCGACGAATAGACGAAATGCCGGACTCCCGCATCCCGGGCCGCGTCGACTGCATTTTTGCCCAATCGCAGCTCTTCGGCTGCCGAGGCGTCGCTCGGGTTCCAGTCGGGCGGCTGCACGCTGAAGACGCCGTGCACACCCCGCATCGCGGCATCCAGCGATGCGCGGTCGCCCATGTCCCCCGCGGCAACCTCCGCTCCGGCCTGCGCCAGCGCCCGCGCCGCCCGGCTCGAAGGATCGCGGGTCAATGCGCGCACCCGCCAACCGTCGGCCAGCAGCTGCGCCGCCGCCGCACCGCCTTGCCGGCCGGTGGCGCCAAGCACCAAGATCGTCTTGTCCTTCAAGGTCGGGCGTTCGCCGTAATCGCGCAACTCTATTATCAGCCCCAGGGCTTCAATCAGCTGCGCCGCAATCTGGGCAGCATCACCGTCAAATCGCTGACCGACACCCTGCGGCATTTGGAGCGGCATCAGATAGTGAAGCGCCGGGTGTTCCCGACGATCCCCGTAAGCGTAGAGTATTCCCTGACGGAAAAAGGCCGGGAATACCGCGCCATCCTCCTTCAACTGGGGTGAAAAGTGGATCGCGGCGCGCAAGGAATAAAAGAAGCTGTTCCTGGTTGTCATTTCGTACTTGAAACCCTGGGGAAAGCGGAAGACCGCGTAGACAGGCTCCTGCTCTTCGGGCGAAGCGCCCACGAAGCCATGTTCAACGCCGCATAGAACAGCGGAAGGATCACATTGAACCCGGCTTCGCCATAGTCGCCGGCCATCACATGCGACGCCGCCGCCCCGGTCATGAAGAAGAAAATGCCGGCATGCGCCCATTCTTTCAGCCGCGGCAAACCCGGTGCGACGAGCGCGGCGGCGCCGAGCAGCTTCCAGACTCCCAGAATGGTCAGGACATAGAGCGGATAGCCGAGTGTCGTCACCAGCTCGATGTTCCCCCCGTATTGCATCAACTGCCCGATGCCGCTTGTCGCAATGGCCGCGACGAGCAGCGACGTAACGGCCCAATACGCGATCGTTCTTCCCCGAGTACGGGGGCTTGCTTGCGCAACGGCTTCCGCACCATTCCACAGACGGCTCATGGAATCACCTCATATCCGGTTTAATTGGACACCATTTGGTGTCGAGTTGATTATATGCCACCATTTGGTGTCCTGTCAACATCTGCAACAAAAAAATCCACCACCGCATCCGGTAGTGGATTCGCATCTTCACAACTGCCCATCAACTCGATATGAGACCGTACTGTCGGATGCGCTGCCGGCGCATCCATTGCGTGGCGACCCATTTTTCGCCGCGGACAACGGGAACGCTGCTGTGCAGGGTCAGGTCGTTGAGGGCCTGGTTGCGATAGAAATATTCGAAGTACAGCGCGGCCCCCCGCTTCGGCTTCATCGCGATCCCCAGCAACGGGAAGACCGTCTCTCCGCCCTCCTCCACATCGTTCAGATAGACGATCAGCGTGCTGATCCGGTTGTTCCGGGCGGCCGGGCTGCCGGGGGCGAAGAAGTCATGGTGCGCCTTGTATTCCTGGCCGGGACCGTAGTGAAGGACCTGCAGCCCTTCCGCATGTTCGATCGGCACGTTCATGAGCTGCGCGATGCGCCTTTCGATGCGGTGAATGAACGGGCTCTCCTCTTCCTCGAAAAACATCCCGCGGCTCGTGCGGATGTCGCTGACCACCTTGTTCACCAGCCGGGACTCCTTCAGACGGGGCGCGGCCGACTCGATCAGCCGCAGGCACTCGTCGTCCGTCAGCACCCGCTCGAACCGCATGACAAGCGGCTCCCGGTTCAGCACCGTCCCCTCCACGACGCAATCTTCGAGCGAGTAGGAGGACTGAACCGGCAAAATGGATGTCTCCTCGCTCAAAATCCCTCACCTCTTGTCGTCTGCAGGATCGGAATATCCATTTTTTTACTTCTAAAATTAATTATACACCAGCAAGGAGCTTGTCGAATATCCCCCAATCAAACGGACATCGGGAACACGGACGGCGTCGCAAACGGGCGAAGTCTTCGATTCCTTCAATTTTCCTGACGAGTCCGAATCATGAAAAATCCCCGCCCGGCGTGAACCGGCGGGGATTATTCATTGGCTTTCCGGACCGGATCTCCGGCCGGTTCGCCGCGGGGAGCGGCTGGAGGCATGGCGGACGGCAGCCCGTCAAATCGGACTCCGTCGGCGGCGCGCATCGAACGCGTCATGAAGGAGCTCCAACGTCAACTCCGCCGTCGAGGAGACCGTCATATCCGCATGGCCCGATGTTTCCACGCCGACGCCGACCGATGCCATATTGGCCTCGCGGAGCGCCTCGAGACCGGACAGGGCGTCTTCGATGCCGACGCAATTTTTCGGCAACACGCCCAGCGCGTCGGCGGCCCGGAGGAAAATCTCCGGATCGGGCTTCCCCCTTTCCACCACGCCGGCGTCGACGACAACATCGAAGCGCTCTTCCAGCCCGAGAGCGGCCAAAATATGCGGCGCGTTGCGGCTCGCCGAAGCGACCGCCGTCTTGATCCCGTTCGCCCCGAGCTCATCCAGCAATTGCGGAATGCCCGGCAGAACGTGCTCCGGCCGGATGGAGCGGATCAGTTCCCGGTAACGCTCGTTCTTGCGCTCCATCAGCCGCCGCTTCTCCTCTTCCGTGAACACGCGGCCGCCGCGTTGCAGGATGAGCTCGAGCGACTTGCGCCGATCGACGCCCTTCAATTGCTCATTGAAGGTCCGATCGAACGGAATGCCCAGTTCGTCCGCCAGTTCCTTCCAGGCCGCATAATGCCATTCCGCCGTATCGGCCAGCACGCCGTCCAGATCGAAAATGACCGCCTCCAGCTTCCGGTTGGGCAGCGTGACCGATCCCTCGACCCGCACCGGGCTGCCCAGATGGCGAATCCGGACCGGTTCGCCTTCTTCGAGGCGGTAAGTCGTGTGATCCCGGGTGATCTTCACGGACAGCAGACTGCCGCGGAAGGTCAGGCGGAACGCGCAGCTCTGCCAGCCGGAAGGGAGCTCGGGCCGGAAGCGCAATTCCCCGTCCGCCTGCCGCATGCCGGCGAAGCCGGCTGTGATCATGAGCCAGCTGCCGGCCATGGACGCCGTATGGATGCCGTCCTTCGTATTCCCGTGAATATCGTCGAGATCGACCCGGGCCGTCTGCGCGAAATACGCGCAGGCTTTGTCCAGATCGCCGAGCTCCGCGCCGACGATGCCGTATATGCAGGCGGACAGCGAAGAATCGTGGGTCGTCAGCGGCTCGTAGTAGCGGAAATTGCGTTGCTTCTCCCAGGACGCGAACCGGTGCCCCAGCGTATACATCGCCAAGACCAGGTCCGCCTGTTTCAACACCTGGTGCCGGTTGATATGCAAGGCATGGTAGTGCATCATCAGCGGATAGCGGTCCTTCGGCGTGTTCGCGAAATCCCAGACCGGCTTGTTCAGGAACGAATCATCCTGCCCGATGAGGCCGTTCTGCCGGTGGATATACATGTGTTGCGCCGCCCGTTCCCATTCCGCGATCTCTTCTTCCGAAATGCCCGTCGCGTCCCGCAGCTCCGCCCAGCGTTCCGGGCAATCGGACCGCATTTCCCTTGCCACCCTGACGGCATATTCCAACTGTTCCTTCACCATCAGATTGGTGTAGGCGTTGTTGTCCACGAGCGTCGTGTACTCGTCGGGCCCGGTCACCCCGGTCAGGCAGAAGCCCCGTCCCTCGATCCAGGCTCCGTAATCCGCGAAAAAACGGGACGTCTCGAACAGCATTTCCGCCCCTTCGCGATACAGAAACGCCTTGTCTCCGGTCGCCTCCGCATATTGCCTGAGCGCGTGGCAGATGTCGGCGTTGATATGGATCTGCGCCGTACTGAACGCGGGATACGGGGATGTCTCTTCCCCGCCGATCGTCCGCCAGGCGAACAGGGCGCCCGCCTGCCCCATCTCCGCCGCGCGCGCCTTCGCCTTCGGCAGCACATGATGGCGGTAGCGGAGCAGCTGCCTCGCAATATCCGGCTTCGTATACAGGAAGAAGGGCAGGATATACATCTCGGTATCCCAGAAATAATGGCCGTCGTACCCTTCGCCCGTGACCCCTTTCGCCGCGATGCTCGTTCTGCCGTCCCGGCCGACGGATTGGAGCAGATGGAACGCGTTGAATCGCAGCGCCTGCTGCAAGGCGGCATCCCCTTCGATCATGACGTCGGCTCTCCGCCAGAACTCGTCGAGGAAGGCCTTGTGCTGCGCGGCGATTCGCTCGAAGCCGGCCGCTTTGGCCGCCGTCAGCTCGCCGGTTGCCCGTTCGAAAAGTTCCCGCTCCGGATAATCCCTGGACGTATGGTAGGAGATGAATTTGTCGAGCACGACGGTCAGACCCTGCTCCGCTTTCACGCGGAACCGTTTCTCCAGCCGCTGTCCCGCCATCTTCGTCTCCAGCTCGTACCCCTGACGGATCCGGTGCTCCATGCCGCACAGCAGCAGGAACCGGGTCACGGACGTCCGCTGCAGCAGAGCGCCGAACGTGCCGCAATCGTACGATTCGATCGTCTCCAGCGCCTGCCCGGCAAACGCCGAGCCGGTCCGCGGGTCTCCCGTCCCGGCCTGATTGGCGACGGCGCCGTTGATGGCCGACACCAGCACCAGTTCCCCGGTAAAATTGAGCGGCGTCGCCTCGTATCGGATCAGGGCGAGATGCTTGTTCGTCAGGGCGGCGAAACGCTCGATGCGGATCCGGACCCTTTTTCCCGTTGCCGTCTCCCAAATCTGGTCGCGCTCGACGGTTCCTTTCCGCATGTCGAGCCGGCGCCGGTATTGCCCGATCTTGCCGCTCACCAGGCTGAATTTTTCGCCGTCCACATACAACTCGATGATCTTGCCGTCCGCCACGTTCAGCATCGTCTGATGATACTCCGGATGACCGTAATGCCGGGCCTTCGGATAGGCGATCGGCGCGGAATCGTAAAAGCCGTTCAGATACGTGCCGTTCCGCGACGTTCCCGGCGGACCGTCATAGCCTTCCTCGAAATTTCCCCGCATGCCGATATAGCCGTTGCCCGCCGCAAAGACGGTTTCGTCCCGCAGATTCGTCTCGATGTCGAAATCGTCTTCCGTCACCGTCCACGGCTCAACCGGATAAATGACCTGCCCTGTTCGCATCATGGCCCCTTCCTTGCTGCAGTCCTTCTTTCAGTCCAGTATCGCGCCGTGCCGCTTCAGCGTCTCCCGCAGCCGGATCGCGTCGATGGCACACGGTGAACGATCCTCCTCGGCGGCCAGGGCGGCCGCCGTTCCCGCCGCCTGTCCGGTCGCCATCGCGCTCGGCGTCAGCCGTGTGGTGGCGTGCGCCTCGTGGGTCGTCGAGATGCAGCGGCCGGCCGCAAGCAAATTGCCGATCTTCTTCGGCAGCAGACAGCGGTACGGAATGTCGTATGCGCCGTCGCCGGCAATCCAGGCCGCCGTCACGTTTTTCCCGGCCGGGTCGTGAATATCGATCGGATAGCCGCTTCTGGCGATGGCGTCATCGAAGCGTCTCCCCTGAAGGACATCTTCCATCGTGAGCGCGTATTGCCCGTCGATCCGCCGGGTTTCCCGCACCCCGATCTGCATGCCGACCTGGGTGACCGACGCCCGCCCGAAGCCGGGCAGATTCTTCTTCATGAATTCGGCGATCATCCACACCTGCCGGCGGCCCTGCTCCTCCGCCTCGGTCAACTGCTCGGCATCCGTACCGTCCAGCCCCTGCACGCGCACCATGTTGACGACCACTTCGTCCGGGTCCGGTCCGGCGAAGAACAGCACCTGATCGCGGTTGATCGGAAGGTTCGCTTCCTTCCAGTGCCTGTAGAATCCCTGGACGGCCGTAAGCGGCAGATCCGCCAGCTCGTCCACCGGCGTCTTGGGGTAAAACTCGTCCGGATGTTCGATCATGTACCGCTTGACCGCCTCCAGATCGACGCCTTTCATCCGGAATTTCATCGTCATGGGCTGGGTTTTGCCGTCGGAGGTCCTGCCTTGCCGCACCGGCGCTCCGGCGAAATACGCCAGGTCCGCGTCCCCCGTCGCGTCGACGAACGTATGCCCCCGGATTTCCAGGGGGCCCGACTTCGTCGCGAGCCGAACCGCGCGAATCCGGTCGTCCCCGACGACCGCCTCGTGCAGAAAGCTGTGAACGATCACCTTGACGCCCGCTTCCTTCAGCATGTCGAGCGCGACCAGCTTGTACATCTCCGGATGGTAAGGCGTGACGGTGCGCACGAAGCCGCAGGTGTCCCGGAGATGTCCGGGAGAAGCGCCCGCCGTCCGTAGCCGGTCCACGATTTCCTGCGCGATGCCGCCAATGACCTGCCGGCCGTCCATCGTATGAAACGTCATCCACGGGTACACCAGCGCGATCGTCGACATGCCGCCGAGAAAACCGTACCGCTCGACCAGCACCGTCCGCGCTCCGAGCCGTCCCGCCGCGACGGCGGCGTTGATGCCCGCGGGCCCGCCGCCCGCCACCACGACATCCGCGTCCAACCGTTTATGCATGAACAACACCTTCCCTTCGCCGCATGTTCTTGTGTTCCGCCCGGGCGGCTTATCCTTTTACGCCGGAGCTGACGATCCCCTCGACGAACCATCGCTGGAAAATGGCGACGAGCACGATAAGCGGCAGCAGCGCGGATACGGAAGCCGCCATGATCGCCGTATAATTGGTCGTATTCTCGTCGACGAAGTTGGTCAGGGCGAGCGGCAGCGTGTAGCGTTCCTTGCTCCGCAGGAGAATAAGCGGCATTTCGTATTCGTTCCAGTGCCAGGTAAAGCTGAGAATGAGCAGCGACACCAGCGCCGGCTTGGTGAGCGGCAGGCAGACTTGCCAGAAGGTCCGGAAGATGCCGGCCCCGTCCACCTTGGCCGCCTCGAGCAGCTCGTTCGGCAGCGTGCTGAAGAACTGGCGCATGATGAACGTCCCGAGAACCGAGAACATGCCCGGCAGGATGATCGCCCAATGACTGTCCACCAGATGAAGCCGGTCGAACAGGACGAAGCGGGGCACCAGCAGGATTTGCGCCGGAATGATCATTGTCGACAGATAGATCAGAAACAGCGCGTCCTTGCCCTTGAACCGCAGCTTGGCGAAGGCGAATCCCGCCATCGCGCTGGTCGCCAGCGTGCCGAGAACCGTCAGCGCGGTAATCTTGATCGAGTTCCAGTAGTACAGGGCAAACGGATATTTGCCCAGCCAGACCTCTTTGTAGCTGTCGAAGTAAAACCTGTCCGGAATCCAGTCGATCGGCGTCCTGAACATCTCCGACGGCAGCTTGAACGAAGACGACGTCATCCACAGAAACGGCAGGATCATGATGACGCCAAGGCACGCAAACACGGCTGTCAGCATCCATCGAAGCGCCTGCAATCGAATCATCCGCGACATGGCGATCCCACCCCCCACATTCAGAATTCATCCTGCCACTTCTTCTGGATTTTCCACTGCGCGATCGTGACGGCGAATATGATCAGAAACAGCGCCCAGGATACGGTTGCCGCATAGCCGACTTTGTGAAACTGGAACGCCTGAACGTACATGTAGTAGGACAGCACCATCGTGGCGTTGACCGGCCCGCCCTTCGTCATGACCGCGACGGCCGCGAACACCTGAAAGGTCGAAATGATCAGCGTGACGGCGATCAGGAAGCTCGTCGGCTTGAGCCTCGGAATCGTGATGCTGAAAAACTGCCTCAGCCTGGACGCGCCGTCGATCGAAGCCGCTTCGTACAGATCCTTGGGGATGCCCTGAAGGCCCGCCATGTACAGAAGCATCGTGTACCCGGTATAAATCCAGGCCACCATGATGATAATGGCCGTCAGCGCCCGGTCCTTGCTGGCCAGCCAGCCCGGGACGTTCTCGATGCCGAGGCCGCGCAGAAACTGGTTGATCGGTCCCTGCGATGGATTGTACATGACGCTCCAGACAACGGAAATGGCCGCGATGCTGCTGACATATGGCAGAAAAAACAGGACGCGAAGGAAGTTCTTGAAGTACACCTGGGAGTTCAGCACCACCGCGACCACCAGACCGAATATCATGGCGGCCGGAACGGTAACGCCGGTAAACACAACGTTGTTTCTGAGCGAGACCCAGAAATAGTCGTCCCGAACAAGCTTCGCGATGTTGTCAAGACCGACCCATTCGATCCCGTCCATGCCGCGCAGATAATTCCAGTCCATGAACACCATGGCGAAACTGAGCGCCAGCGGGAACAGAATGAACACCGCCACGCCCAGAAAATTGGGCAGGATGAACAGATAGCCCGCCATTTGCTCGCGGTGTGATCCTTTTATTTTGCCGCCGCCCACCAACAGTCCACTCCTTTCGTTCATGCTTCCATCCTAAGCGGCTCGGACCGCGGCCGGAATGGACAGAACTTGCCGTTGTCCGTCCGATTCTTCGATGTTTGGCGCGGGCGGCGGACAATAAAGCCGACAATAGAAAAAGGAACCGCATGCTGCGGCTCCTTGTCGGATCAGCCTTTCTTCAATTCTTCCTGAATCGCCTGGTCGGAGCGGCTCTTCATGGCCGCCAGGGCCTCGTCCGCCGTCTGCTCTCCCATGAAATATTTCTCCGCTTCTTCCTTCATGATATTCGTGATTTGCGGGTATGCGGTCATGTTCTCGCGAATGGCGAAGGTGTAGTCGTTTTTCAGCACGTTGGCCAGCGATTCGGCGTCGATGATATTCTTCGAATCGCCGACGATGAGCTGCGTCACCTGGTCGAAATCGGCCTGCTTGTTCGTCGGGATCCGCCCGCCCGGAATCATGTCGATATTGCCTTCGGTCAAATACCACATGATGAACTTGAAGGCCTGTTCCTTGTACTTGCTGTTCTTGTTGATCGACATGAAGTCGTTCATGCCGCCGTTGTTGACATTGGTGCCTTTTTCATATTGCGGCGCCGGCGCGAACGCGACCGCAAAATCGCGCGGCCATTTCTCCGTGTCTTTCAGATTTCTCATCATCCAGGCGCCGCCGTACACCATCGCCGCCTTTCCGGTCAGGAGCTCGTTGGCCGCGTCCAGCTTCGTGGCGACCGCCTCGCCCCATCCGACCATGACGCCCTGGTCATACAGATCTTTCTGGATTTCCAGCCCTTTCTTCATCGCCGGATGGTCCAGGTTGGACATGCCGTCCGCCGTATAGAACGCGTCTTTCGGCTGGCTGGAGACCAGCGTGAACTTGCCGATCAACATGTCGGAACCCGGCGTGATGAACGCGCCCTTGCGGTCGCCCTTGTTCAGCTTGGCGGCCAGCCGGGCGAAATCGTCCCACGTCCAATCGGTCGGCACCGGCTCGCCCGCTTCATCCAGCGCCTGTTTGTTCAACACGACAAAGTCGATGTTTTTGTAAGCCGGAAGATAATGAATCTGCCCGTTGTGCTTCAGGATATTGGCTTCCCCGATGATGCCGTCCACGTCGAAGTTTTCGCTCTTGATGAAATCGTCGAGCGGCGTCGTCATGTTCGCGTTGATCCGGCGGAACAGGTTGTCCTCGCCGTAACTGATGAAAATGTCCGGCGCGTCGCTCTGCGTCATGAGCGCCGTATCCAGCTTCGTGTTGCCCGACGGGTCGTTGATATAGCGGACATACTCGACCTGAATGTCGGGATTCGCCTTGTTCCACTTTTCCACGACGGCTGCCGGCCCGTTTTCTTCCGGCACGCCCCCCCACAGTTTCAACGAGACGGGTCCGCTCGCGTCCTTCCCGGACGATGCGCCTTCGTCGGCCGCGTTCTTGCTGCCGCCGGAAGAACACCCGGCGATCACAAGCAAGGCTGCCATCGCCACGGCCAAAGATCTTCTGAACCACATGTTCATTCCGATTTCCCCTCCGCTATTGATGGTTCTTCTTGCACAAACAGCGTAGCAAAGCGGGGATTCGCGAAGAATGGTCTTTTCCCGCCGAAATCAGGGGAAATCTATGTTTTTCTTCCGAGATGCAGCTTGCGGAATTCCAGCGGATAGACCCCCTCCATCTTCTTGAACTGCTTGCTGAAATAATTCGGATCGCTGTAGCCGACCATCTCCGAAATTTCGTAAATTTTGAGATGCTGCCGGTCCTTCAGCAGTTCCCTCGCCTTGTCCATCCGAATGCGGGTGAGGCAGTCCATGATCGTCTCCCCCGTCTCTTTCTTGAACAGATGGCTCAGATAGTTTTCGGTAAAACCGACTTCCTTCGCGAGCTCCGACACTTTCAGGGGCTCGCTGTACCGCTCCCGGATCATGTCGAGCACGGCCTGGATTTCGGGGCGGTGCTGCTGCCTGGACAACTGGTGGAGATAGTCCAGATAGACCGACAGCCATCCCCGGCACCAATCATAAATGTCATGCAGCGTTTCCAGGCTGCGGACGGCATGGTTCGGATACATGCCCCGGTGAAGCGGCACCGAATACAGATCCCCGCCGAGACTCCGGGCGAATTCGCCCATCATGTAAACCCACTGCGCCCATACTTCCCGCTCGTCTTCCGGCCGCCGTTTCCGCCCTTCCAGAATCGAACCGTACCACCGGTCGAGCAGCCGCAGCATCCCGTCTTCATCGCGAAGCTCGACGAGCCTGCGCCATTCGTCCTCCGTCCACGGCTTCGGCAATTCGCCCGGCTCCGCGTATTGGATGTGCTCGTAATATTTCAACGAGCCGGCCCCGGCGTAAAACCGTTCTCCCAGCGCCGCGTCCGCCTGCTCGTACGCGGCGTTCATCCCCAGAATATCGCTGAAGGGCGATGAGACCCCGATGCTGACCGAGAGCTTCAGAAAAGTGGCGACGGCATCCCGCATCTCCTTCAACATGGCGTCCTGGAAGCGGTCCGTCAGGATCGAAAACTTGCCCTCTCCGATTTCGAGCAGTTCGCCGTCCGAGTATTTCCTGAAAATTTCGTTCAAAATATTGATAACCGTATAGTGAAGCAAATGCTCGCTGCGGAATTTGTTTTCCTCCAGGATGTCCCGGTAACGGTCCAGCACAATATTGACGACGTAGATCGGCGGGGCAAAGGGGCGGATGCCGAACTCCTGCATCGACGCCTCGATTTCCGAACGGGATCCGGCCTGTTTGAGCAGCAGTTCGCGAAGCCGCTTCTCCTTCGCTTCCCGCCCGTACTTGTCCATTTTGTGCCGGGTGCGGGATTCCTCCTGCCGTTTCTTCATATCCTCCTCGATTTCTTCCTTCAGGGCGCCGAGCTTCCGCAACAGCTCCGACGGTTCCATCGTCAGCTTCAGCAGGTAATCGGCCGCGCCGAGCCGGAGCGCCCGCTGGACATATTCGAACTCGTCGTGATTGGACAGAATCAGGCACTTCGTCCGGGGCGACAGCCGGTGAATCTCTTCGATCAACTCGAGTCCGTCCATTTCCGGCATGCGGATGTCGGTCAGCACGATATCGCACGGCTGCCGCTTCAAAATATTCAAGGCCTCGCGGCCGTTGGCCGCCTCTCCGATCAATTCGAAGCCGTTCCCTTCCCACGGAATGATCGTTTTCAAGCCGATCCGAACCAGCATCTCGTCATCCGCGATCAGAACCCGTATCATCGCTTTCACTCCTCCTGCCGTTCTCGCGGGCCCGTTCATTCGTCTGTTCATGTTCGGCCGGCGTGCGCCGGGGCAAACGGATCGTGACGACGGTTCCTTCCTCCGGCCGGCTTTCCATCCGGATCCCGTATCCGGAGCCGAAATGCATGCGGATCCGTTCATGGACGTTGAAAATGCCGATGCCGCTGTATCGGGCGTGGTTCTGGCTGAACTGTTCCCGCAGTTCGCGAAGTTTGTCTTCGGAGATCGCTTCCCCGTTGTTCGATACGGTGATATTGAGCGCGTCTCCGGCGGCCTCCGCCCCGATCTCGATGCGGAGCTGCGTGCGATTGCCGTGGATGATCGCATTTTCCACGATCGGCTGCAGCGTAAACTTGATCATGACGTTGGAGAGGAACGGTTCCGGTACGGACACCCGGATGTCGACATTGTCGTGAAAGCGTATTCTTTGCAAGTCGAGGTAAGCCTCCAGATGCGTCAGTTCCTCCGCCAGCGTCACCACTTCCCGCTCCACTTTCATCGTGTATTGCAACAGCAGGCCGAGCTTCGTGATCATCCGGCTGACATGGTCGGCGCCGGACAGCGTCGCCATCCATTTGATCGAATTCAGCGTATTGTACAGAAAATGCGGGTTGATCTGCGCCTGCAGCGCCTGGAACCGGGCTTCCTCCTTTCGCCGCTGCTCCTCGCGAAGGCGGTCGATCATCTCCCGCAGCCGGTCGATCATTTTATTGTAGATTCTCCCGAGAACCGCAATCTCGTCTTCCCCCCGGACCGGAACGCGGGAATCGAAAATGCCTTCGCCCAGCCGGCTCATCGAACGGGCCAACTCCCGCAGCGGTCTCGTAAATCTGAACAGGAAATAAACAAAAACGGCCGCAAACAACAAAGACAACCCGAGCAGATACAGAATCGAAGTGTTGCGGATGCCTCCCAGCTGCTCCCGGAGCTGCTGCTGGGGAACAAGCTGAACGACGTGCCAGCCCAGGCGCGGGATTGGCGCGCTGCTCACGGAATAGCCGCGGATGGTATCGCCTGCGAATCCCGCCGCACGATCCGGTTCGCCACGCTTCAGCCGGTCCAGCAATTCGTCGGTTTCCCGGGAAGGGAGCGGCGAACTTCCGCCCAGAAGGTTCCATTCGCCGTCCGCCAGCAAGTAATGGCTGGATTCGTAGCCGGGCGGCTTGTCCTCCGGATCCGGAATGACGGAGACCGGAAGGCCGATGAACAAGGCGGCCGACTGGCCGCCGCCGCCAATCCAGCGGCTCAGCGCAAAGAAAGGTTCCGCGGATCCCGCGAGCCTCAGCATTTCTCCTGAATACGGATATTGCCATACGGGCCAGCCCTCAAGCGACCTCGTCCGCTCATACCAGACTTCTCTCGCGGCTGCCGCCAGCAACGCCCGCTGTCTGGAGAAGTCGCTCGGTTCCGCAGCCGTCGAATGCACGAATCCCCGCTCGTCGAGCACCGCCACAATCGCATGGTCTCCCAGCAGGATGTCGCGGACGTTCACCAGCTTCTGCTGGATGTTGCCGTAATGGCGCAGCGCTTCATAGTTCGTATACCAGTCGGCATCTCCGGACAAAAAAGCGCCGATCTCCGGATCGTTCACGATCAGGTTGGAAGCTCTCAGCACGCGTTCCGCCCAATCATCCACCGATTTGGCCACCTGATGGAGCGCGTCGTCATTGCCGCGCCGCATTTCTTTCCAGGCGACTTCTCCGAGTGAGATCGTAAAAAGGTACAGCAGCGCCGCAACCGGGAGGATGATGCAGATGAAAAAAGAGACCAGTATTTTGGCCCGGAACGAACGAAACGGCATGCGGACTGTTTTCATCCCCACCGCTCCCCGGAAAGGTGTAGTTCATGAATATACCAAATCTCCGCGCGGTTTCCCACGTACGTTTCTTGACGGTTTCTTTCATATTCTTTGATCTCAAATCCGATCCGGATCGGCCTCCGAACAGATGGAAATCCCCGTCCGGCGCAAACGGCCGGACGGGGATCATCCGTCCATCTCAACCTTTCTTGGGATATACCCTGATTATTCCGACTTGCTCGCCGTCGGGAATGCTGATCTCGCCATCGAAAGACTCGATGCCTTCGAACGAGTCCTCCATGATGTAGCAGGTTTCGGTTCCGATAATTTCGCCTTGCGGGTTGTAGACGCTGATGATCATGTCCAGGTCGTACCGAAGGGGGCCGCCCGTCACTTCGCCGATCACCTTGACGATATACTCCCGTTCATCCCGATCGTACTCCAGAAATCCCGTCGCGCTGATCGTCACGCCGTGCTTCTGCTCGAGATCCACCAATCGTTCCACGGGTATGCGTTGCGCCATGGCTGATTCTCCTTTATCCACGGAATGAAACGTCCATCCAACGCCTGCAGGTTTGGCATACTCATTTCGACATCACCGCGCAAAATCCTGCCACCGGATGCGGCTGCCGACGTGCCTGAACAGCAAAAGAAGCCGCCCCGCGGCTTCCATCCGCGGGGCGGCTCCCATTGCCATCGCGGCGCAAACCCGCGCGCGGGGGTCGCCGCCGTCCGGCTATTCGAGCGAAATCACGTCCTCGTCGTGACCTTTCGTCCCCTTCAGGGTCTGCTTGCGCCGGTCGTTCCGGCTCTGGTTCAGCTGCTGCGCCTCATGGGCGCCCGCCGGCGTCTGTTCCAGATCATCCGCGACGTTCCGCAGATTCTTGTCCGGCTTCACCCGCCATTCCCCCTTTCAAAATTCCGGCATTCGCGGGTTATTTTTCACTATGCCCGGGGGAAGTATGCGGGAGATCGGCCGCTTATTCGTCCGCGCCCGCTTCCGGTTTGTACGTCACCTGCTTGACGATCGTGGCGCTCTTGCCGCACTTGTTCGTCCGCGTCACCTTCTGACCGGGAGCGAACCTGCCGTCCCCCACGCCGTTCGCGATGCCCTGCTTCTCGAAATAGCAGATGGAATCCCGGGCTCACTGCCACTCCTAGCCCACGTCGATGAAGACGACCGTATTGTTGTCGCCGACGACCAGATTGGCATTGTCGGCGCCGGCGACCGACGCGCCGCCGAACAGAAGAATGAAGGCGAGCGCGCAGGTCAACAGTTTGCTTCTCATGCGGCATCTCCTCTCTCCCGTGAAAATCTGTCATCGTACACGAAATATTACGAATGAACTATAATAGAGGCGTCAAATCATCCCGTCGTTCGTCAGGCGAACGGGAAAATCCGGGACCGATGTTCGTTCATTCGACAACCTCGGCCAAATCCCCATTTCCGATTTCCCGCCGCATGTGGTTAGCCGATCATCGTTTCGGTTTATGTCATGGGTAGAGCGAGAAGCGAAACATTTTGACGGACAAGGAGTGTTGGACATGCCCGTTCAAGCCGAGTGGATCACGTTCACGGGAGCGCACGGAACGCACCGCGCGTACGTCGCTTCCATCGAGCCCGTCGCCGCGCCGAGGCCGTGCGTGCTGGTCCTGCAGGAAATCTGGGGCGTCGAGGCGCACATCCAGGATGTCACCCGGCGATTCGCCGCGGCCGGTTACGTCGCCGTCGCGCCGGACCTGTTCGCGGTGGACGGCGCGCGGCCCGAGGCGCTGGACGAGGAGCGGCTCGCCGCCGCGAAGAAGTTCCTGCACGCGATCCCCCATTCGTCGTGGTTCTCTCCCGAGGCCCGCGAAAAAGAACTCGACGCGCTGCCCGCAGACCGCCGCGAACCGATCCGGGAGACGCTGAACGCCCAGTTCGGCATGCTGAATCCCGAGGGGCACGCCCGGTTCGCGGACATCATCGCCGACACCGCCGATTACATGAGGAACCGCTGCGACAAGACCCGGGGCATGCCCGTCGCCTCCGTCGGCTTCTGCATGGGCGGAGCGCTGTCCGCCGTGCTGGCGACCCGCGATCCCCTGCACGCCGGTTCCGTCGTGTTCTACGGCCGGCCGCCGCAGCAGGGCATCGAACGGATCGCATGCCCGGTTCTCGGCTTCTTCGGCGGCGAGGACCCGAACATCACGAACCTCATTCCGGCGTTCGCGGAGGCCATGAAGCTGCACGGGAAGACGTTCGAATACGTGGTGTATCCCGACGCGCGCCACGCGTTTTTCAACGACACGAACCCGACCTATCATGCGGCGCACGCCCGCGACGCGTTCGCGAGAACGCTGGATTTTCTCCTGCGGGTCACGAAGTAAGATTCAATTGCCTGTCCGCCGCGGCTGCCGATATAATGTAGGGACAGAAGGACTACGACCCGCAAAGGATGGCCTGCCCATGTCCCTGTCTTTCGCCCTGCTCTTGCTCTTGACGCACGGACTTCCGATCCTGTTCTTCGCCTACATGTCGACCGAAGTGCTGGTCCGCAACATCAAGAGCACCCAGCACATCCTGCTCAGCGTCATCTCGTTTCTCTATCTTCTGCTGTTCGCCGAAGAATACCGTCCGCAACCAGGTTCCGATCGAGCACAGCCCGCTTCTCTCATCTGCATGGTTAAGCAGCGCGGGCATCTTGATTCCCGGAACCTGTTTTCATTTCATGATGAAGTTCACCCGGCTGGATCGGAATCTGCCGAAATTCATGAAGCGCCTCTACCCCTGGGTCTTCTACCTGCCCGTCCCGCTCGTCATCGCCAATATCGCGACCGGCGCCGGCCTGATCTCCGCCCAGGAATTCACCGAGGTCGGCAACTGGAAGATGCCGGTCTACAACACGGGCTATTACATCGCGATGACCTCGAGCATCATCACGGACGGGCTGTATCTCATTCCGCTCATGATCGCGAAGAAACGCGCGGAGCTGCAGGAGCAGCGGTCGATCTACAACCAGCTGATGTTCGGGATTCTCGCCGCCATCGTCTGGCATTGCGTGTTCGGCTACATCGACTGCGGCGGCGTCCTGCCCCCGTATCCGTACCTGTACAGCGGCGTCCTCTGGTGCTGCTTCCTGCGGATGACGATGCGGAAACACGATTTCCTGAACCTGTACGACAAGCGCTTCGAGAAGCTGTTCAACATGAACCCGCACGCGATTCTGCTGGCCGACCGTCACCTGTCCGTCAAGCACGCGAACCCCGCGGCCGTCCGGATGCTCGAGCCGCTTCCGCTTGCCATCGGCCGGCCGGCGGATTGGCTCGACCCCGATCTGGTCCGGGACATCGGCAACCGCCATACCGTCACCGACCGGGAGATCGAGCTCCGCAGCGGCGACGACCGGCGGCTCACGCTGCTCGTCGACGTCGATTATGTCTGGGCCGACAACGAGCCGCACACCCTGCTCATCCTGCAGGACATCACCGTCCAGAAGGCGCAGCAGGAGGAGATCGAGTTCCTCGCCTACCATGACCCGCTGACGCGGCTGCCGAACCGGCGGTACTTCCACAACCGGCTGGACGAGGCGCTGGAGCGCGCCGGGCGGAACGGCGAGACGCCGGCCCTGCTCCTGATCGACATCGACCGGTTCAAGCAGCTGAACGACACCTCCGGCCACCTGGCGGGGGACGAGGCGCTGCAGGAGGTGGCCCGCATCCTGCGGGACGAGCAGGGCGAGGCCGGCGTGGCGGCGCGGATGGGCGGCGACGAATTCGTCATGTATGTCGCGGGTTCGCCTTCCGCGGAGGAGATCGGACAGCTCGCCGCGCGGATCCGGAGCCGGTTCGCCGTATACGCCGCCAGGTTCGGCATCCCCGCCGTCGGGCTGAGCGTCGGCTGCAGCTTCTATCCGGCCGACGGCGGCGACGGCCCGGCGCTGATCCACGCCGCGGACCGGGCGATGTACGAGATGAAGCACGGCGGAACCGCCCGATGACGCCGGCAGGTCCGGCGGCCGCAGGTATTTCTCAACGTGTGTCTAAGTTATTAAGGATCATCAGCAGGAGGCCAGATTCGCATGCCCGGTTTAATCGAAGAATTGCCGAAGATTGTGGCCGAAGGAAAGAAAGAAGTCGAGCGCATTCTCGAAAGGCTGCAAAGCCCCAATAAAATCACCCTGCAAACCCATGAGCTGGTTCTGCCTTCGAAAGATCAATCCGGGCTGTTCCGGGGGCAAGTCCCGGAACTGCGGGACCGCCAATGGTGGAACCGGCTGATCTACGGCGACAATTTGCTGGTGATGCAAGCCTTGCTGACCGGGGACCCGGAGACCGGTCTGCCTTCCATGCGCGGAAAGATTGACCTGATCTATATTGACCCCCCGTTCGACAGCAAGGCCGACTACCGGACGCAAATCGCGCTGCCGGGATCCAGCATTGAGCAGAAGCCGACCGTCATCGAGCAGTTCGCCTATTCGGACACCTGGAAGGAAGGCACCGTCAGCTATCTGAAAATGATGTACCCCAGACTGGCCCTGATGCGGGAGCTGCTCAAGGACACCGGAAGCCTGATCGTGCATATCGACTGGCATGTGGCGCATTATGTCAAAGTGCTGCTGGACGAGATCATGGGGAAAAACAACTTCATTAATGAAATTATCTGGTGTTACGGCGGAGGCGGCGCTCCCCGGAATTATTATCCGAGGAAACACGACAATCTGCTGTGGTACGCCAAAGGGGACAAATGGACATTCAACAAGCAATACCGGCCCTATTCCGAAGGCACGCTGCAGCGAGGCCTGACGGCGGTGAAGGGCGACAAATACAAATTGAGCGAGGAAGGGGCGGGGCTGGACGACTGGTGGGCGGACAAGCAAGTCCAGAAAATCCTCAGCCCGACGGCGTACGAGAACCTGAAGTTCCCGACCCAGAAACCGGAGGGATTGTTGAACCGGATTATTTTGGGGCATTCCAATGAAGGCGACATTGTGGCCGATTTCTTCTCGGGATCGGGAACCACCGCGGCGGTGGCGGAGAAACTCGGACGGCGGTGGATCATCAGCGATATCGGAAAACCCGCGATCATGATTTCCCGCAAGCGGCTGATCGACCAGGACGCCAAACCGTTCCTGTATCAATCGATCGGGGATTATCAGAAAGAAAGCTTTGCCTCCGGGAAGCTGTTCAAGCGTGTCGGAGATCTGTCCCAGGTGATCCTGCACCTGTACGGCGCCATCCCCTTCACGCCCGAGCAGAACCCGTCCCGAAACCTGGGCTATCTCAAACATTCGCGGACGCTCGTGCTGGTCGATTCCCCTTCCAAGCTGACCGGCCTCAACACCATCAGGAAGGCGCAGGAATTGCGGGCGTCGTTCATGGGAGGATGGGAAAAGGTCGTCGTTCTCGGATGGAACTTTGTGTTCGATATCGGGAGCATCATGCAAAACCTGAACGACGACAAGCTGGAAGTGCTGGTGATTCCTCCCGATCTGTTGGACAAGCTGAAAACCAAATCAAGCTACCAAAAGCTGGTCCGGTCGGGCGAGATCCGATTCTCGTCCCTGCAGTATCTGTCCGTGAAAGACCCCGTCGTCGATCAGGTTTCGGACGATACGCTTCGCATTACCATCGAATTGGAGAACTATATCCTCCTGTCGCCGGACGCGCTGCCGCTCGATGACGCCAACAAGGAAAAATTGCAGGACGTCATCGATTCCGACCCGCTCTCCCTGATCGAGTATTGGAGCATCGATCCCGACTATGACGGCGAAGTGTTCAGGAGCAAGTGGCAGGACTATCGCGGCAATCGGGCGAACGACGACGATGCCTGTCGCGTTGCGACCAGGACCGTGCTTGATGTTCCGCAGAAAGAGGGAAAGCGTACGATCTGCGTGCGCGCCGTTGACGTGTTCGGCTTCGAAAGCGTCTGGATGAAGGAGGTCGAGTGATGCCGATCGGAGTGAATTCGGGGACCAGGGATGTGCCGCTGAAACTCGCCAGGGCGATCACGGCGAAGGCCAATGAAGCCTGGTCAAACGGGAGTTTCCTCGAGCAGGTTACGCCGGTGACCAGGGACTTGCTGCGGTACTGGTTCGCGCCGGCATTCGCCGATTCACGAAAAACCAACTTCCATCCCGGTCAAAAGCAGGCGATCCTGAACACGATCTATGTTCACGAAGTGCTGAAAACCAACACGGTTTTCGATATGTACGCTTCCGTCAACGCGGCCATCCTGTCGGAACTCGACGTGAATCTGCTGAACCAGGAGAAATACAAGCACCCGAAATATGGCATGAAGATGGCCACCGGAACCGGAAAGACGTGGGTGATGGGCGCGCTGCTGATCTGGCAATACCTGAACGCCGCGTACGAGGAAGAGAGAAGCGGCCGCTATTCGAAGAACTTTTTGCTTGTCGCCCCGGGATTGATCGTCTATGAGCGTCTGCTCGATTCGTATCTGGGCAAAGAAAACGCGGACGGCAACCGGGTGTTCGAAACGAGCGACTTCAAGAGGTTCGAGCAACTGTTCGTCCCGCCGGCGTACAAAGAAGTTTTCTTCAGCTTCCTGCAATCCGGCGTTGTCCAGAAACACGAAATCGGAAAGAAAATCACCGGCGACGGCATGATCGCCATCACGAACTGGCATCTGCTCGCCGGCGTCGATGAAGATCAGGAGGACGAGGCCGTTTCGCCGTTGGAAGACCCGGGCTTCGCGATCAGGGATTTGTTGCCGATCACACCGGGGACGACGGCGGGGCACGCCCTGGAATCGCTGGACAACCAATATTTTGCCGGAAGCGAGCTTGAATTCCTGACCAGCCTCCCCGACCTCGTCGTGTTCAATGACGAAGCCCATCATATCCACGAAATCAAGGCCAGGGGCGAAATCACCGAGGTGGAGTGGCAAAAGAGCCTGAACCGGATTGCCGCAACCAAGGGCAACCGCTTTATCCAGATCGACTTTTCGGCCACTCCGTACGATGTGACCGGGAGCGGCCAGAATCGGACCCGGCATTATTTCCCCTACCTTGTGGTCGACTTTGATCTGAAGACGGCGATCCGGCAAGGATTGGTCAAGACGATCGCATTGGACAAGCGCAAGGAAATTGCGACCACGGAATTGGACTACAAAGCCGTTCGTGACGGCCGCCGTGTCATCGGATTGTCCGAAGGCCAAAAACTGATGCTCCGGGCCGGCCTGCAAAAACTCAAGATTCTGGAGGAGGAATTCGCGAGGTTCACGGAAGGCCGCGAGGCGTTGAAAAACAAACATCCCAAAATGCTCGTGGTTTGCGAAGACACCGGTGTTACGCCCTTTGTAACGGAATTTTTGACGTCCTGCGAGGGGTTGGGCGAAGAAGATGTCATTCAGATCGATTCCGACAAAAAAGGATCCGTGCCCGCCAAAGAGTGGAATGAAATCAAGCAGCGTCTTTTCAATATCGACCAGTATCGGAAGCCGCGCGTCATCGTTTCGGTTCTGATGTTGCGCGAAGGGTTCGATGTCAACAACATTTGCGTCATTGTGCCCTTGAGATCGTCGGAAGCTCCGATCCTTCTCGAGCAAATTATCGGCCGCGGGTTGCGTCTGATGTGGCGCGAGCCCGAATTTCACGATCTGAAAGAAGAAAATCGGACCCGGCTGCTTGAACGGAAGGAACAGCCCGACAACTACCTCGATATCTTGAGCATTATCGAGCACCCGGCCTTCATGCGGTTTTATGAAGATCTGCTGAATGAAGGGCTGGCGGGCGAGACCCGAACGTTGCCCGAAAGGGATCGCGTGCTGGGCGACATCGTGCATGTCGGTCTGAAGGAAGATTATCAACGCTACGACCTGTATTGGCCCGTCATCTTGAGCGAGAGGGAAGAATATCTGCGAACCGACCGCTTGTCGGTATCGCAGCTGTCCGGTTTCGAGTTTTTCTCGTATGAGCAATTGAAGCGGATGGCCGCGAAAGAAGGGGAGACCTTTTACTCGGAAGAATTGACGGTCAAAACCCGATTCGGGGAATATCAGGTGACCGGAGAGATCTTCAACGCCAGGAGCTATAACGACTTCCTGGCGAAGATGATCAAGGTGGTGACCACGTCGCTCGGAAGAATCGGCGCAAGGAAAACAAAGCCGTTTCCGGTGATGCAAATCAATCAGGTCGAACTGGTCAGACTGCTGGACGCGTACATCCGGACCAGGCTCTTCAACCGTCCGTTTGATCCGCTGGAAGATCACAACTGGAAGATCCTGATGGTCGCCCGCTCCGGAATCCTTCAGCATATGATCAAAGAAATCAGCAAGATCATCTACGAGATGCAATCCAATGTCGAGGTCACGGAAGCGGTCGTCCTGAAACGATATTTCTCGGATGTCCCGGAACTTCGCATGCGGGAAAGCTGTTCGTTGCCGCTGGTCAAAACGATCTATGCGCGCACGCCCTACCCGTCGAACAAAGGGGAGTTGGAGAAAAACTTCCTGATCTTCTGCGACAATGACTCAAACACCGAGGCGTTCGTCAAGATTGATGAGCACTATCACACCTTCGCGGGATTGACCTATATCCGAACCGACGGGATGCTGTCTACCTATTTCCCCGATTTTATGGTGAAGACCCGCGAGCATGTCTATCTGGTTGAAACCAAAGCCCAGGACCAGTTGGATCAGGCGAATGTCAAGCAAAAGCAGCTTGGCGCGATCGATTGGGTCTCCAAAGTCAACGAATTGGAGCCGGAAGATCGCATGAACCGGCAGTGGCGCTACGTTTTGCTGGGGGAAGAGACCTTTTACACGATGCGGAATCACGGCGCGTCGATCGTCGATATATTTGAATATTGCGAGCTGTCGAGGGCAAGGATTGAGAATCGATTGTTTTAGATCCGGTCTCGCGCCCAAAAACAACCCCGCCAAGAGAAAACCCGACCGGTCGCGGTCGGGCTTCTTCATGGCGGAGACGAACCGCATGGAGCAGCCGCACCGCCGCACCGTTCGCCAACCCTCAACCCGACTGCCTTCGCAAATAGGCGCGCATCGTCAGCGGGATGAACACCGCCGCGATCGCGAGGCCGGCGCCGATGCCGGCCGCCAGCTCGCCCGCGGTGGCGTCGCCGTGGAACAGGCCGCGGGCAAGCGCGGCCGCCATGCTGATCGGGTTCGCGTCCACCGCCGTCCGCAGCCAGCGCGGCATCGTCGAGGTGTCGACGAGCACGCTGCTGGCGAACAGCAGCGGATACAGGATCATCATGCTCGATCCCGACACGGTCTCCGGCCGTCTGGCGATGTTGCCGATCCAGGCGAACACCCAGCTGACGCAATAGGCGAAGAAGATCGTATACGCGGCCGCCAGCGCCGTGCCGACAGCGCCGCCTTCAGGCCGGAAGCCGAGCGCCCATCCCGCGCCCAGGACGGCGGCCACCCCCGCCGCGTAACGCACCCCGTCCGCCGCGACGAGGCCGAAGACCGCCGCCGGCTGCCAGAAAGGCATCGTGCGGAAGCGCTGATACACACCTTTGTCGATATCGGTGCACAGCGTCGTCCCGCTGGTGACGGTCATCGGCACCACCGCCAGCAGGAGGGTGCCGGGCAGCAGGTATTGCACGTAAGCCTTGACGGAACCCGCCATGGCGCCGCCGAACAGAAAGGCGAAGATCAGCAGCATGACGACCGGCCCGACAGCTTCGAACACGAACCCGTAAGCGTTGTTGCCCAGGTGATGGAGCGATCGCCTCATGAAAAGCGCCGTAACGGCGAGGCGTCCGGGTCTTCGCCTTCCGGAAGCCTCCCTCGCCCGGATCGGACGCCGTTCGCTCATACCGCCGCCTCCCTTGCGCCGGCCGCGCCGTTCAGGGCAAAATACACATCTTCGAGGCTCGGCTCGCCCAACGCGAAATCTTCCACTTCCGTTCCGCCGCCGAGCAACGCCCCGACGGCGGCGTGCGCCATCTTCGCGTTCCGCACCGATGTCTTCACGATCCGTCCGTCCTCCTCCCGCTGGCATTCCAGACCGAACGTCTCTTTGAACAGCCGGATGACGCCGTCCGCGTCGGCCCCATCGGCCAGCCGGATCGTCAACGTCTTGCCCCCGTAGCGCGCCTTCAGTTCCGCCGGCGTACCGACGGCGATCAGACGCCCGCCGGCGATAAAGCCGATCCTGTCCGCCAGTTGGTCCGCTTCCTCCAGATACTGCGTCGTGAGCAGCACCGTCGTCCCCTGCCGCTTCAGGCCTCGCACCGCGTCCCACAGATCGCGCCGGCTTTGCGGATCCAGCCCGGTCGTCGGCTCGTCGAGAAACATGACCTCCGGCCGAGGCAGCAGGCCGGCCGCCAGATCGAGGCGCCGGCGCATGCCGCCGGAACAGGCGCCGACCGTTCGTCCGCCCGCGTCGGACAGGCCGAACAAGGCCAGCAATTCATCCGCGATCTTCCGCGCATCCTTGCGGGAATAGCCGTACAGTCCGGCGAACAGCGCGAGATTTTGCCGAGCGGTGAGCGCCTCGTCCAGCGCCGCATACTGTCCCGTGACGCTGATTCTCGCCCGCACGCTGCCGGCTTCCTTCACAATGTCATACCCGCAGACGCGCGCCGATCCCCCGTCCGGCTTGAGCAGCGTCGTCAGCATGCGGATCGTCGTCGTCTTGCCGGCGCCGTTCGGCCCGAGCAGCGCGAAGAGCTCCCCGGACCGGACGGCCAGATCCACGCCGCGCACCGCTTCCAGCTCGCCGAAGGATTTGCGTAAATCTCCCGCTTCGATCGCAAGCGCCATCGCTTGTTCCCGCCTTTCCGGCTACAGCAGGAGAGCCTTGTGTTCCGCCGCCCATTCGGCCAGCGTCCGCGCCGGCCGGCCGAGCACCTGCTCGACCGTCGGCAGAACGGTGCGGCCCACTTCCGGCGTTTGAAACGCCATCTGCACGAAAAATTCAATGCTTTCCTCGTCGTACCCCTGTTCCCGCCAGCGTTGCCGGGCCTCATCCTCCGTCAATTCGATGAACCGGATCTCCTTGCCGATCCCCGCAGCGACGGCCTGCACCGCCTCCCTGCGCGTCAGCACCTCGGGTCCGGTCAGCAGGTAGCTCTTGCCGTGATGGCCGTCGCCGGTCAGCGCCTCCACGGCCACGGCGGCAATGTCGCCTTCATGCACCCGCGCGCTCGGGGCGTCTCCGTTCAGCTCCCGCACGACGCCCTCCTCGCGAATCGACGGTCCCCAGTCGGCCAGCACGTTCGCCATGAACTCCACCGGCTTGAGCAGCGTCCATTCCATGCCGCTCTCCCGAACCGCTTCCTCGACCCGGCCTTCCTCGAATCCGACCAGCACGACGACCCGCTTCACCCCCGCGTCCGCGGCCAGCCTGACCACTTGCGGATCCGTGTCGAGATCGGCCTGCGGCTCGTCGCTGGATACGATCAAGAACATCGCCTCCGCATCCTTCACGGCTTCCCGCAGCGTATCCGGCCGCATCAGATCGCCGGCGACGATCTCCACCCCATCCGGCAAAATCGTCCGCGCCCGCCCGGGATTCCGCGTCAGCGCCCTGACCGGAACACCCCGCCGCGCCAACTGTTCCGTCACATGTCTTCCAACCGTTCCCGTCGCGCCCGTCACCAGAATGGTCATGTTTTTCTTCCTCCTTTTTTCATGGCATGGTGCAGGCGGATGGCTTCGAGATGGGCGATGATCTCGTCCCGCAGTTCAGCCGGCGAGACGATCTCCACATGAGTCCCGTAGCTGGTGATGACCGACAGGGCGTACTCCTTCCGGTAGAAAGTCGTCCGGACTTCGATGCGGTCCCCGAGATACTCGCATTCGCCGCGAAACTGCTCGAGCACGCGCGTGCGCACCGACAGGTCGAAGCGAAGGCGGACTTGGATGCCCGGCGTTTCCTCCCGCTCCGGTTCAATCCCCGGCCGCCTCAGGACGAACCGTTCCTCCGTCACTTCCAGTCCGTCGATCCGCGAGACGCGGAAGTACCGCTTGGCGCGCTGCTTCCGGCAGTATGCCTCCACATACCAGGCGCCCTTCGACCACAGCAGATTCATCGGCTCCACGGATCGCTCCGACTTCGCGCCTTCGGCATCCGTATACGACAGCCGCACAACCCGCCGCTGCCGGATCGCCTCGTGCAGTTCCCGCGCGAAGCGTCGCTCACTTTCCGGCACGCCCAGATCCAGCACGACGGCTTCCCGGCTCTCGTCGTCCGCCAGCTTCGGATGCAGGCTGGACAGCTTGCGCATCGCGGACGAGACCGTGCCGCCCATCGCTCCCTCCATCGCCTTGAGCAACGAATAGATGACTGACAGATCGTCGACCGAGAAGTGCTGCCGCGACACGAAATACCCGTTGGCCAGCTCGTATCCCCCGTCCGCGCCGTTGTAGGACACGACCGGGATGCCGGCCTGATTGATCAGCTCGATGTCCCGGTAAATGGTGCGCACCGACACTTCGAACCTTTCCGCCAGCTCGGCGGCGGTCACCCTTTTCTTCGCCATCAGCTCCAGCGTAATGCCGAGCAGCCGATCCAGTCTCACGGACATCACTCCCGGTCGATGAACCGGTCGGTTCATCCGGTGTTTATGATACAAGGCGAAACCTGACAACAAGTTTGTCAGGATTCAGGAGCGTGAAAAGTTTTTTTCGAAGCTGAAATTTTGATCTTTTTCGGAGTCAGCCCGGTTAAATGTTCAACCCGCCAAAAATTTAAGGTCATTAACTCACGCATGGTATGGAAAAAACCCGTCCTCACGCGGCCGGGTTTGCCAATCCTCTAGTCCAAATCCAACTGGTCCCGAAGAGTCCCCCAGTTATCCTCGATCCAGTGCATCTCTTCAATAAAGCGTCCAAGCAGCCCGCGCAGATGGCTTTCGGCACGAACTTCAGTTCTCAGCCACCAGATCGATTCAATCAGATAAAGCAGGAGCATCGCCCGGACAATCGTGTCCCGCGGCAATTCCAGGTGCTCACGATACCCTTCCGCGAACGACTTCACCGTGTCGGTCCGCAATTTCCCGCCCGCCAACGATCCGGACAGTATGGCGCGCGCCACATCGATTTCCGGGTACGCCACCGCCATGCGGTCAAAGTCGACAATCCCGGCCAGTCCCCGCCCGTTCACCAAAATGTTGTCGACCCACAAGTCCCAGTGCAGCCAGCCGATAGGGCATGCGTCAAACATCCGAAAATCGAGCGCTTCAACGAGTTGCCGCGAACGGCTTTGCCATTCGAGCACAATCTCGTCTCCCGCTTCCTTCGCGACATTCCGGTTTTTCCGCCATTCGCTCAAGTAAACTTCCTTGTCCGGTTGCCATGCCGGCTTGCCTGATGGCCGTACGGACCGCAGCCATTTGTGCATTTTCCCGGTATGCCGCCCCAATTCATACATTTCGACTTCATTCAGACATCCCGCGGGCTTCGTACTTCCTTCCACCCATTCAAGCACGGCATAGTGCAACCCTGTCGGTGTCTCCTGGATGAAGCGATCATGATGCCGATAGACACCCGGGCATTTTACTCCGGACATGTGAAGGTAGTGTCCCGTCAAGTGGTGTAAAATCGATTTCTACTGCATGACCTAGATTTACTTCTGCAAGAGCGTAGTGGATGCAAGGGGGAGTTGCTCTCCTTGGACAACTTTGGTCATGGATTCAAGACTGAAATAACGGCGTGCGACGGTCCATTCATCCTGCTGCTCGATCAAAATGGCACCGATCAGTCTGATGACAGATTCTCGATTCGGGAATATCCCTACCACATCAGAACGTCGGCGGATCTCCCGATTCAAGCGCTCTAACGGATTGGTGGAATGAATTTGCCGCCAATGCTCCCTGGGAAAGGCCATGTAGGCCAGTACGTCACTTTCTGCCTGCTCAAGAATATCCATGGCTTTCGGGAACTTCCCACGAAGTTGCTGGGCGACTTGTCGGAGTTGCATTACAGCCGCCTCTTGGCTCGGCTGCGCAAAAATCGTCCGGATGATCGACGAGACCATCGATTGCGACGACTTCGGCACCTGGCTCAGGACATTGCGCATGAAGTGAACACGGCAACGCTGCCAAGTGGCGCCCGCCAGAACCTGCTCAATCGCTCTGCGCAACCCTTCGTGAGCATCACTAATCGCCAATTGCACGCCTCGAAGTCCCCGAGCGACCAGTTTCCGTAGGAACTCAAGCCAAAACGAGCCGTCCTCGCTCATGCCAAGATCAAAACCGAGAACTTCCCGGTCCCCGGTCTCCCGGATGCCGATGGCCACGACAAGCGCCATGCTGCGTACCCGGCCGCCCTCGCGTACTTTCGGGAACGTGGCATCCAACCAGACATAAGGAAATTGTCCCTCGAGCGGGCGCTCTTTGAATGCGATCACGACTTCATCGAGCTCCCGGCATATCCGGGATACTTCGCTTTTGCTGATGCCTTTCATGCCCAGGGATTCAACGAGTTCATCGACTTTTCGCGTACTGACGCCGTGTATGTACGCTTCCTGTACAACGGAAAGCAATGCCTTTTCCGCGCGCTTCCGGGGTTCAAGCAGGGAGGGGAAGTAGCTGCCTTTGCGAAGCTTCGGAATGCTCAGATTGAGCGTTCCGACCCGTGTATCCCACTCCCGCTGCCGATAACCGTTGCGCTGGTTGGTTCTTTCCGTGTTTCGTTCATAACGCTCGGCACCGATCTGGGCCGCTACTTCCGCCTCCATCAAGGAATGAACAAGCACATTCAAGGCTTCTTTGAGAAAGTCTACATCACCATCAGAACCGGACTTGCGCAAAAGCTCCAAAAGTGACATTCTATCTATAGAAGCCACGGTTTGATCCTCCTTCTAAAGGTGAGTCGCGTCACTTTAGTAGAAATCATACCGTGGCTTCCCTTGTCAAGAAGCTCGGTGTAATTTTACACCACTACTAGGGACTATAACCGAAAGATTCCGGCCGAACAGGTCGAGACGCGATCGCTTGAGCTGTACGACCGACTGGCGGAGGTGGGCGCATGAAGGCGTTGGCCCAGGCACGGGAGCATCTGGCGGAACTGGGACTGGAACATGCTGCGGAGATGCTGGAGGACGCCCTGCAGTCGGCTCGTCTTGAGAAGAGCGATTACCTTTCGTTCCTGCTTAAGCTGCTGCATCACGAACGCTGTGAGCGTCAGCGGCGCAATATGGAGGTGCGGACGAAGTTGGCGCACTTGCCGTATCGCAAAACGCTGGCGGAGTTTGACTTTGCTTTTCAGCCCAGTTTGGATGAGCGTGTGGTGCGGGAACTGTTTACGATGCATTTTGTGGCCCGGCAAGAGAACGTTCTGCTTTTGGGACCGCCGGGTGTTGGAAAGAGTCATTTGGCCGTCGCCCTCGGCATGGAAGCGATCCGGCAAGGGCTGTCGGTATACTTCGTCAGCTTGACGCAGATGATGAACGATCTGCGCAAGGCGTATGAGTGTATAAAATCGTGACGGATTACCCCAAAAAATCGTGCAGCAGGAAATTGGGGATTTCCAGATTTGTAGACAGGCTTTACAGGGAGAGGCAGGCGTGATAGGCTTGCTAGCCCGCGATGATTCCTTTCCCATCGCCCCTTCGCGAAAATCACGCCTGTAGAGGCTCCCTGTCAAGCCTGTTATCATTTTTCCAGCGAATGTTGTATAACTGGAAATTGACTGACGATTTTTTGGGGTAATTTTGCGTGATAAAAAACACGTATGAGGAGAATCGTCTTGAACGGCGGATGCGCGTGTACATAAGACCAAAGCTGCTCATTGTGGACGAGGTCGGCTACATGCCGCTGGATCCGGTCGCCGCCAATCTGTTTTTCCACGTCATCAGTGCGCGTTACGAGCGCGGGAGCATGGTGATGACCAGCAACAAGAGTTTCGGCGAATGGGGAGAGTTGCTTGGCGATCGCGTGCTGGCCACGGCCGTTTTGGACCGGCTGCTGCACCACGCGCACATTCTGAACATCCGGGGCAACAGCTACCGGATGAAAGGGAAGCTGCCGCTTTCATCGGATGCGTGACGACATGGGTGGTGGGTCAATTTTAAGTTGGCGATAGTGGGTCAATTTAAATCCGGCCTTGACAGAAGGCTTTTTCCGCAAATTACCTTTAGCTTCTTTCATCATAAAGTGCACATCATAAGCCTCGACAATAAATAAGGGGGAACAATCAATATGAATGTTCCCTTATTTATAACGAACCTAGTATTTCCCCTGTGACTAAATAAATCTATACCGAGACATATTAACGTACTCTGAATTAATTTCAGAAGTGATCCAATATCTTTTATGTAATTCCGCAGCCTCTCCTGTTACTCCACTTCCCCCAAAAGGATCATAAACAACATCTTTTTCCTCAGTTAAGAACTTAATAAAAAACTCAGGCAACTGAATGGGAAATCTTGCTGGATGCGGGGCTACACCCAGTCTTTTGCATGCCCTCAAATATTTATCGTTCGAGTTTGTGTTGGCGATTTCCAGCAAATTATCATATCCAAGGAAATTTGCTGGTATAGCACCTCCATTATCTTTACCCCACTTGGTTGAGATATTGTGTCCGGAGGGCCTTAAACCATTGTTATAACCATTTTCAAAAAGCTTATACATACTAGGTTTATATGGAGTTAGTACTCTACGATTATCTGCTTTAGGTCGAACAGATTTAGATAACCACCAAATCGGATTTACTGCGTCTTTTACTCGAATTCGCTCAATATTGACCCATTGAGCCGGGCTCGGTAATTTTGCACTATTATACCAATAAAACTCTTGAGCTAAATGAAACCCAATTGAGCACAATCTGATAACCAATTCAAAATGATAGAGAGAACGAGTTGGCATACCACGATTCCAAGCCCCACCAATATCAATAACCAAGCTTCCTGTGGGTTTTAGAATTCTTAAAAATTCTTCTGCAAAGTTGTCCATAAACCAATTCACATAACTCGATGAGCTCTTATTTCCATACTTCTTTTTTTTAATCAGGGCAAACGGTGGAGAAGTTACTATTAGATCAATACTTTCATCTGGTAAACACCTGACAAATTCAATTGAATCCGCTATAAACGCCCTACCAAAAGGTGTTTTATACCGAGGCTTGAATTGTCGGAATCGAACCGGGAATTTTTCTCTGCTCATTACGCATCTACCTCAATTAAGTGCGAGCTCCTAATATTATATCATGACATGTAGTCCTATTGCAGGATTCGGAACTTGTTCATATATTACTCTAGTATTATAATGTAAATGAATCATAGGTAATATTTGGAGGTTATTTTCATGAGCCTTGCAGAAGCGATAAAGCGATTAGCTTCAGTTGATATTTTCAGTGAGGCGAAAAAGCAAGAATTTTTTGTAGGACGACCGTTTCATTTGGACTATGATCGAGCTCATTTATTAGTAGCTGACTCATGGAAAATGAAAGTCGGTGGAATTCCTCAAGGCACTTTTCTGCTTGCTTTTTATGAAAATGAGGACGAAGTAAATGAAGCTCTTTTATTACGCGTAATTAAGCCAACAAAATTACCAACTGACAATGAAGTTATCAGTTCAATGATCGAATACTATAAAGATAATATAAGGACAAGTGGAAGAGAAAGCCAACTCGATGATTTTACTCGTTATGAATTTAGTTTTTCAGGAATTGAATGCAGAATATTGGGCACTTTTTATGTTAACAGCGAGAAGAAAACAATATTTGGTGCTGACGTAGAGAACTTTTATAGTGCCCACAATTATAGTGTATATAAACCTGTTGATAAGGTTTTGGAAGTAATCGCAAATCTACGTGATGGGAACACTTTGCCAGGAAGTCAAGCTGATATAAGGATTGGAAAAATTAGGTACAGTTCTAGTTCGCGCTTTCAGCAAAATATGACCGAAGTTCCCGTTTATGTCAACTCCAGAGATTTTCTGGGTAAACGGACGGCATTATTTGGTATGACTCGAACAGGTAAATCAAACACGGTAAAAAAGATAATTCAAGCTATTGAGGACATCAGTAGTCAAGCTAAATATAAATTAACTGATGCTGTTACCGAACCATCTGACACACTTGACCCGTTTGATGGTAATGGTATTCCTAAATTTCCTGTCGGACAAATAATTTTTGACATAAATGGCGAGTATGCTAACGCTAATATGCAAGATGAGGGTACTGCCATTTTTGAACTCTACAAAGATAAAGTTATTCGTTATAGTGTGCTTGAAAAAGATGACTTCGAAATAATGAAAGTAAACTTTTATACCGATGTAGAATCTGGCTTTGGACTAATCCAAAATCATTTTCGGCAAGTAGGCGATAAATCTGACTATGTTGGCAGTTTTTTAGCCGTTTCGCTCGAAAAACCAGATGACTATGAATGGGATCAATCATCAAAGACCCGTTATGATCGAAAACTAGCTGCATATTTATGCTGTCTTTACAAAGCGGGATTCCCTGTACCCAAAGGATTTAAAGTATGGTTTAAAGGGAATAAAGAGCTTAATAATCTCATCCGCGAGGACGCTCCTATTGATCCTTCGAAAGGAATAACCTTAGAAGAAGCTTCAATTTGGTTCACCCGTATTTGGGAAAACTATAATCAGTGGGAATTTTTCAGAGATTACAAGAAAAAAGGTCGTGAATGGGCTGATGAAGAACTAAAAGCATTACTAGGTTTCTTGACCAGACACAAGGAACCAGGTTCCTCAACATTGGTTAGTGGATATATAAAGCTTAAGCCTCTCATTAAGCTTCATTCCAATAAATCGGAAAAATCTTTTGAAGAAAAAATCGTACATCAATTACGAGAAGGTAAAATTGTTATTATCGACCTTTCTCAAGGAGATCCTGAGATACAGCGACTTTATTCAGAACGAATTTGTCACAAGATATTTGTAGATGCAATGAATAACTTTATTAACAACGATCATAACAACTTTATTCAGTTTTATTTTGAAGAAGCCCACAATTTGTTTCCAAAAAAAGAAGATAAAGATTTAAGCCAAATCTATAATCGAATTGCCAAAGAAGGCGCAAAGCTCAATCTAGGACTTACCTATGCTACTCAAGAAGTCAGCTCAATCAGCACGAACATTCTGAAAAACACACAGAACTGGTTTATCTCACACCTAAATAATGAAGATGAACTAAGAGAAATAAAGAAATACTACGATTTTGCAGATTTTACTGAAGGGCTAGTCCGTTTTAGCGCAGGTAGCGATAAGGGCTTTGCAAGAATAAAAACCTATTCAAACCCTTTTGTTGTTCCTGTTCAGATAGATCGATTTACTGCTGTAAAGGAGCACTAAGAGATGGGATATATGAGTAGGTCTGGACGAAGACCAAATGAATATGCCAGTAAATCATCCCACGGATATATAATTCGTGACCCAGAGGTACAATATTTCCTAAACAATGAATGTGAGCTTCCACCCATGTCTGTAGATGTTGAACTTTCAAATCACAGTATAGTTAAGATAGATGAAACTATAAGCAATCCGATTCAGAATATCTTCGCTTTTGATGGAGGCTATACAGAGGTATCAGTAAGAAAAGAATTCCCATCTGCGACATTGAGTTTTTTTCAATTTGGGGCATCAGCCATTAAGGTTTCGGATCTTGAAGAGATATCATATAAACCCTTCATTGACCCAACTGACATGGAAAAGCTTAAGTCAATTGAAAGATTTAAGCTTGCTTTGCCTACAAAAAACATAACCTTAAAATCCGAAGTCGATCTAATTAATTCCGTTAGAAAAACTGTTTTTAATTTTTTCAAAAACCATCCATGCGAAGAAAAAGAACAGTTTCTAGCTACACTTAAGTGGTTCTTGTTTGAAGAGTATCGTCCTCAACCAATCAGTGATTGGAATCTTGCTTCTTGTCCAACTTGCACCCAATCAAATATCAACATTTCAAGGAACTCAATTAGTGATAGTTTTACGACTAGCTGTCCAATCTGTAATGCTTCAATTTACCTCACAGATGTCTTCAGACTTCATGAAGCGATCGATAATGAGCTTGGAGCCGGTGGAATATTAGGATACCTAGCCAACTTATTGGAACACATTGTGCTAATTCATATTATTAAGTCAATACTATCTATTCAGCCAGCACTATTAGGTAATACTTTATTTTTGAAAGATGGCCCCCTTGCATTTTTCGGTCAAACCGCCAATCTTCACAAACCCATGAGAAACCTGGCAGTATATTTAAAGGAACGACATAACATCTTTTTGGCGGGCATTGAAAAAAGCGGTGCTTTTGTAGAGCATGCCTACGAGATTTCGCAAAATTTAAACCCTGGAACTGTGTTATTGCTAGATAATGAATATATATATAAGTATATCATTCCCGGGAAAGCTGACAGCACCAACCCGTATGCCAGGTCGTCCTATTATGGAGCAAAAGTAATATATAAGTCACAGGATAATCGAATATATGTCGTCACTCTACCTACAAGAGATGCCAACATCATATTGGCCCCTAAAAAAGATGATTATTTTAATATCGACGTTATACTGCGAAATATTGAAAAACTAAAGTGCGATATGTATGAGAATGCACTAATACCAATTTCTCTCGTAAACAAGTTAGTCTCTCTATCCAACCATCCCAGTTCCGTGCTACTAGAGAAATTTGCCAAGAAATCAATCACTCATTAAAACAAATTTCTACCTCCATCTCCCGATTCCGACTTGTCAAATCGGGAGTTTATAATTTGAGCATTAGTTCTGAATTAGAACCCAGTATGCTTTATCTTCACTGTTCTTCATAATTCCCTGTTTTCTAAGATTATTTGCAGCCCACCTGAGGTCATACTGCCATGTGTAGAATATCTTTCCATCCTTTCTTAGTTCCTTCTCGTAATTCTCCCAAATGTATTGACTAACCTGCAATAATGTTGCCTTGCCATCATTTTTCTTGAGGCATTCAATAATAAATTCTGAAAGCTCTTTCCTTGTAATCGTCATCGTAAACCCTCCCTATACTTCACTAGCCCCGCCCCGCCACATCCAGCACAAACGCCGGCAGCGGTTCGCGCATCGTCCACTCCATGCTGATCGGCGCCGAGCCGCGGTGGCTTCGATAATCCGCCAGGCCGACGCAGGTGTAGGGCATCGTCACGCCGCTCTCGTTCCGCTTCTTCTCGCGGACGAAGAACAGCACCGGATGTCCGGTCTTCCCCTGATTCACATATCGCCGTCCCGTCGGCGAACCGACCGTCGTCCGGCTCTGGGATTGCCAGTGGAACACCCGTGTAACCGTCAAGTACCTTTGAACAAATT